>MTLD01002845.1_pt1 | contig 65126 bp, 41 predicted proteins | sample 1982471 | NCBI WGS metagenome assembly MTLD01 (sample SAMN05712604, study PRJNA340218) | biofilm metagenome | isolation source: sample SPM anode biofilm adapted to -50 mV | place: USA | collected 2012-02-03
ATTGTTCTGCACTGGAAATGGTACAGCATGGTGGTTGGAAAAAAGCTTATAGCCAAAAACATACAGGTAATTACACTAACCATAGTCTTTATTTTAGTGGCCATAACAGGCTATATACCATGGATAATAAGGAGTATGGATGGCGACGAGGTAACACGGAAGACCTTTATAGAAATTCACGATAAGCTTGCATTGGTCTTGGTTATATACCTCATACTGCATATTATTAAAAGATTTAAATGGCTAGTTACTACCTTTTATAAGTTGAATGGTGGAAAAGCTAACGCAGCACCAAAGAGTTTACAATCACGATAAAATACAATTTTCGACTTTGAGTGTGAACTATTGCTCCAAATAGCAACACCGTCAACCCTTTAGTTCAGATAATGCAGCAATGATTATTAACAAATATTTACTGAACAATTGCGGCAAAGAAATTCTCAAATTCTACAATTGACCTATTCCTTGCTTATCTTCTCAACTATTTTGGCCAACGGTATGTTTTATTGGCGAGGAATGCTAATTTTAGGTTAATTTTTTACTGTAAGCCCAACGCCACAGCCATGCGCAAACTACTGCTCCTCAGCATTTTTTGTATCTACGCCACCCTACTCTTTGCCCAAGTAAAGCAAAAGGGTACGCCATTAATGCGCAACTTTAAGAAGGTGGAATACGGAGGAGGAACGCAAAATTGGGGCATTAGCCAAGACTACCGAGGATTTATTTATTTTGCCAACAACAACGGTTTACTGCAGTTCGATGGTAAGTTCTGGAACCTCTACTACATGCCCGACAGCAGCAAGCTGGTTCGTTCGGTGCTGTGCATTGGTGATACCATTTTTACCGGCTCTTTCGACGAGTTCGGCTACTTTTTGCACGACAAGCAAAGAGGGCTGGTTTACCACTCGCTCATGCCGCTGCTCGATAGCAAGGTGACCGACATTGATGAGGTGTGGCGCATATACAAGTATGGCAACAAAATTATATTCCAAAGCTTTACCAAGGTAATGGTGCTGGCTGATGGGCACATTACGGCCCTAACTCCGCCGGAACTGCTACAGTTTTCGTTCTTTATCGGGCAGCACTACTATGTTCAAGGCAAGAGCGGCAACATCTACCTCTTCGACAACAACCGCTTTATTCCCTACGACGATCATGGCACCTTTAAGGGCATTCAGGTGTGGGCAGTGCTGAAGATTGATGCCGAAAAGTACCTCTTTGCCACCATAAACCATGGCGTGTGGATATACGCCAACAACAAGTTTGTTCCATGGAACAACGAGGCAAACACGTTCCTGAAACGAAATCAAATATTCTCGGCATCGGCCATTCCCGGTGGCTACTACGCCTTTGGTACCATTCAGGATGGATTGCTCATTACCAAGGAAAATGGCGAGGTGGTACAGTACGTAAATAACCGCAAGGGGCTGCAGAACAACACCATTTTAAGCACCTTTGTGGATGTTAACCACAACCTGTGGCTAGGTCTCGATAACGGCATCGACTACCTAGAGCTCAACTCTCCACTATCATACTACAACGAAGGTCTTGGGTTGCTGGGTGCCTGCTATGCGGTAAATATTTTCAACTCCAAGCTCTACGTGGGCACCAACCAAGGGATATACGTTGCCCCGTGGGGTGAAAAGGCAAACATTCTCTCCGACCAGCCCTACTTTAAACGGGTAGAAGACACCAAGGGACAGGTGTGGTCGCTCAGCATTATCGACGGTAACCTATACTGCGGCCATAACTTTGGCACATTTCTGGTGGACGGTAGCGCCAAGAAAATTTCCGAAAAGGAGGGCTCTTGGCAGTTTTTACGGCTGAGAAACCACCCCGACAAGATTATTGTGGGCAAGTATAGCGGGCTTCACCTCTACGAAAAGAGGAACGGTATTTGGCAATTCTACAAGGAGGTAAAAGGGTTTAACGAATCGTCGAGGTTACTGGCCGAAGATGAGTATGAAAACCTTTGGATTGCCCATGGCTACAAAGGAATATATAAGATTGTGCTCAACGAAGCTAAGGATAGCGTGGTGGCCTCTTACCTCTACGACCAAGCCAAAGGATTCCCGCAAAAGGCTGGCATATCGGTTGACAAGGTTCGCAACCAAGTGGTGTTTATCACCAACCAGGGTATCTACCGCTACAATGCCATTACCGACAGAATGGAGCGATACTCAGAGTTTAACCGTATGCTTAAAGATTCGCTGAACATCCGTCGGCTGATTGAGGACAAGTATGGCAACATCTGGGTTCTGAAGAAAAACGACATAGCCCTACTGAGGCATGAATCGCCCAACACCTATAAGCTGGAATCGACACCGCTCACCAAATTTGGCAATAGTTTTGTGAACGCCTTCGAGAACATCTTTGTGGAGGATATGGCCAACATCTTTGTGGGAACCGAATCGGGTGTAATCCACTACGACGCAACACTACCCAACAACGACACCGTACCTTACTCCTGCTACGTAAAGGAGATGCGGTCGCTGGCATCCGATGGCCCAGTCTTCTTCAACGATTACGGTGGAAGGACTGTTGATAAAATAAGAATCCCCTTCAGACAGAACTCGGTAAGCTTTGTGTACACATCGCCCAAGTTTAGCGAGCAAAATCTGCACTACAGCGTTTGGCTCGAGGGACACGATGCTCAGTGGTCAGCCTATACCACAGGTAACCATAAGGATTACACCAACCTTTCCCCCGGTCAGTATGTGTTTCACGTTAAGGCCATCGACTCGGAAAATAATGCGAGCAAGGAAGCACAAGTTCGCTTTACCATTGGTTACCCTTGGTACCTCACGAAACTGGCGTTTGTAGCCTACATTATTATTCTCATTGGTTCCGCTCTGGTAACCCGCAAGGTGGTGAAGAAAAAGATAGCCCGAGCCACCACTAAGCTGCAAAAAGAGAAGGAACGGGAACTAAAGGCACAGGAGGAGTCATACGAGCGCGAAGCACTGCTTGCCGAGAAGGAGATAATAAAGCTGCGTAACGAAATGCTGCAGGCCGAGGTGGAAAAGAAGAAAATTGACGTTGAAGGCAAGAATCGCGAGCTGGCCAGCATTGCACTTCACATCACCCACAAAAATGAGTTCCTAAGCAAAATAAAGGTCAAGCTGGAGGCAGTGGCCAAAAAGATAAATCCGGTATCGCAGCGTGAAGTGCTGGAGCTGATTCACACCATAGAGTCCGACATTAAGCTCGATAACGAATGGCAGCGCTTTGAGCTACACTTCGACGAGGTGCATGGTAACTTCCTCAGAAAGATGAAGGAGGCCTACCCTAGCCTTACCCCGCACGAGCTAAAGATGTGCGCCTACCTAAGATTAAACATGACCACCAAGGACATTGCGCAAATGCTCAACATCAGCGTGCGCGGGGTGGAAATAAGCCGTTACCGGTTGCGTAAGAAGCTGGGTATTGAAAGCGAAACCAACCTTATCGATTTTATGCTCGGTTTCTAGGAGGCTTATGGGGGAGTTAGGCTTGGGAGTGCTGATTCCTGAATTCAGGTGTTGTTCTGTGCGCTTGGTGGGATTTATATGTGGAACAAATTCTTCTTTTTATGAAATAGAAGGCTCACAAACACGCCTTTTTTCAACTGGTTGAAGCCATATTTAGTTGTTTATTCTTTGACTTCTTTGACTTCTTTGACTTCTTTGACTTCTTTGACTTCTTTGACTTCTCCTACTGCTTCATAAGCAATGTGGAAACTTGTCCAGCCTTATACTTTAGAACGAGCATATGCATACCAGCGGACAAAGCGGTAACGTCAATGGTTAGCTTGGAGCCATCCATGGCCATCTCCTGCCGTCCCAGCATATCGAAAACAAGAATCTGTTGCGGCTGTCCTACAGCTTCGGAAGGTTGAATGGTTACCTCACTGGAGCAAGGATTGGGATAAATCGAAACTTTTGAAGGAAGATTTGGCAACGTGGCCGCTGTAGTAATGGGATCTTTGGTAATCTCAATGTTGTCTAGCCACAGTGAGTCGCTGGCTGCCTTTCCATAAAAGCCATAGTCTACAAAAAAGCGGATGCCTGCTATGGCACTCTGGTTCACCGTGCTTCCATACACAGGAGTGTTGGAACCCCACTTATTGGCAAAATTGAACTGGTAGCAATGAAAATCGCCGTTGGGTAAGGTTGGGGTAAACCGAAATACTGGGGTAACGTCGGTATACTTCCCATCGATGTCGAAAAGGTCAGCCCGCACTACCACCGAGTTGCTAAGATTTAAGGTCTTCATCCAAATGGCAAGGTTGGTAAGGTTGCTCATGCTTACCGGATTGGAAAAGGTAAAGTCTACATGAGGATTTACGGATGGGTCGGCTATACTATAACGAATAAGCAGGAGGGTGTCCTGCTTACTCAGCGTTATGGTGTTGCCACCATTGGAGTAGGGAGTCCAGCCCTCCGTTCCCGAAGAGCTGAAATCCACAACCGTATACTTATCGCCAGCAGGTGATGTAATTACCGAAACACCCTTGGAATATACTCCTCCGGCATCGGGATGGGTAATTTGAACCTGAACATCTCCCGTGCTGGTTCCCCAGTTAACCACAATTTGGTTGGTTCCATCACCAGACACAATGGTGGCTCCGGCAGGAACCGTCCAGTGGTAGGTGGCACCAACAATGTTTTGGGTTTTGAACACCAAGCCAGTGGCATTAGGACTAACGTTGGTCGGGCCATCCACTGCTATTTGTTCCTTTGTAATATACTGGTATACACGTGCATAGTCCACCACCATCTGCTGAGGCCAAATGTTTGGATCTACCCCCTGGGCACCTCCCCAATCACCACCAACGGCAAGGTTGAGTATGAAGTGGAATGGCTGGTCGAAAGGCCAAGCTTTATAGCCAGTATGCTCATTGGCAAAGGAGAAGTATTTTACATCGTCAACAAAGAAATCAACCTTCTCTGAGGTCCACTCAATGGCGTAGGTGTGAAATGCCGTTTCGGCATCTGCCACCACGTAGGTGCTGGTCTTTTGAGTGCCAATGGTGTGGTTGTATGCCTCGGTATGAATACTCCCGTGTACATTTCCGGGGTCATAACCCACATACTCCATAATGTCTATCTCCCCACTTGATGGCCAGTTGCCATAAACCCAAGTGGTGGGAAGCATCCAAATGGCAGGCCAAGTTCCCTTTCCTCCGGGAAGCTTTGCCCTCACCTCGAAGCGACCGTAAAGCCAGTCTCCCCTATTTGTGGTAACAAGTCTTGCGGAGGTATACCCCATACCCTGGTACGACTCCTTGCGAGCCTCAATAATAAGATTTCCGTTTTCGCAACGGGCATTTTCCAACCTGCTGTCGGTGTAGTACTCCAGCTCGTTGTTTCCCCAGCCGCTACCCCCAACATCATACCCCCAGTGGGTAGGATCAGGCAGGCCGGTATTGCTAAATTCATCGTTCCAAACCATCACCTGTATTTGGGAGAAGGCAGGAATGTTCAACAGCACTAAGAAAAGAATAAATATATAGCTTCGTTTCATCTTCAAAATTTGTTATCGAAATCTACAAAAGAATTCAGAATAAAGAGAACGCCGGGGATAATGAAGCGATATCCCCGACGCCGCCCTTACTGGGCCAACCTAAAGCCTAACTCCAACAGCTCTGCAGAATTAGAACCCACAAAAACCTTAAAATCTCCCGGTTCAGCTTTAAATTCCATATTTCTGGTATAAAATGCCAAGTCGTGAGCAGTGAGCTTAAACTTAACGGTGGCCTCTTCACCAACCTTCAAAAATATCTTTCGAATTCCTTTTAACTCCTTTACAGGACGGGTAACGCTTCCAACCAAGTCGCGAATGTAGAGCTGTACCACTTCGGCACCGTCGTACTTTCCACTATTCTTAACCTTTACCGAAACCGTAAGGGTATCGTTCATCCCGATAGATGGGCTGCTAATGGCAAAGTCGGAATAGTCGAACTTTGAGTAGCTTAGTCCATAGCCAAACGGATAAAGCGGAGTATTGGGGCTATCGATATACTTGGAAGTATAGCGCACCGAATCAATACGAGGTCTCCCCGTATTCTTCTGGTAGTAGAACAGAGGAATCTGACCTGTAGAGCGAGGAAAAGTCATTGGAAGTTTTCCCGAGGGGTTATAGTCGCCAAAAAGCACATCGGCAATGGCTGGTCCCCCCATGGTTCCTGGAAGCCAAGCCTCCAGAATGGCAGGCACCTGCTGATCCATCCATTCGATGGTTAGCGGACGACCATTCATCATTACCACCACCATGGGTTTATGCAGCGCATTCAGCGCAAGCACAAGTTCCTTTTGAACACCAGGAAGGTCGAGGTAGGCCCTACTCAGCGCCTCTCCACTCATCATGGCCGATTCACCCACCGCAACTACCACCACATCGGCACGACTTGCTGCGGCCAATGCCTGGTTAAAGTTTGCTTTGGAGTCGCCCTCTATTTCACACCCCTTGGCGTAGGTAACGTTGGCGTTAGGCAACTTTGCCTTAATAGCCGTAAGGAGTGAAACCACGTCCTTACCCTCTCCCCTTGCCGACCAGGTGCCTATTAGGTCGTTCTGGTCATCGGCCAATGGGCCAATTACCGCTATCGACTTCACATTTTTGCTCAATGGCAGCACGTTATTGTTTTTTAGCAAAACCATCGATTTACGTGCCACATCTCTTGCAATATCGAGATGGCTTTGATTTAAAACTAGCTCCTTTTCGCGAATGGTATCGCAGTAGCGGTAGGGATCGTCAAAAAGACCCAACTTAAACTTCATCCGAAGAATACGCCGAACGGCATCATCAATTTGCGCTTCGGAAACCTTCCCATCCTTAAGCAGCTTAGGCAACTCGGCAGTATAAATGTGAGCCTCCATATCCATGTCGATTCCTGCATTCATGGCCAAATCGGCGGCTTCATAGGGATTTGCAACGATACCCTGTGGCATAAGCTCCATGATAGAAGCCCAGTCGGAAACCACAATGCCCTTGAACCCCCACTTACCCTTCAAGAGGTCGTGAATCATCTCCTTATTTCCTGTTACAGGCACTCCGTTTAGCTCGTTAAAGGAGGACATAAAGGTTGCCACCCCAGCATCGAGCGCTGCTTTAAAGGGTGGTAAATACACCTCGTAAAGCGTCCTGTTCGATATGTCAACGGTATTGTAGTCACGTCCAGCCATTGCGGCACCATAGGCCACAAAATGCTTAGCACAAGCCATTATGGTGCTGGTATCGCTCAAATCTTTTCCCTGAAAGCCCTTTACAAGAGCAGTAGCAACTAATGAGCCGTAGTAAGGATCTTCCCCAGCCCCCTCCATAACGCGCCCCCAACGAGGGTCACGAGCAATATCCACCATGGGAGCAAAAGTCCAATGCTGACCTGAAGCTGCCGCCTCAATGGCCGCTACCCTTGCCGATTGCTCAATGGCCTCGAGATCGAATGAAGCGGCTTGGCCAAGAGGAATAGGAAAAATGGTTTTATAGCCGTGAATTACATCGTAGCCAAAGATTAGCGGAATTCCCAACCGACTCTCCTCTACGGCTATCTTCTGTATTTTTCGGGTGTAGGCAGCGCCGTTCACGTTGAGCATTGAACCAACCTCGCCCTTTTTAATGGCCTCCTGGTATGATGAAGCCAACGTAATGGGGCCAGTAACTTCTCCATCACCCGTTAGCTGGTTGAGCTGCCCTATCTTCTCCTCTAAGGTCATCAGCTTGAGCACCGAATCAACCTTATGCTCAACAACCTTATCACTGGAGAGAGAATTTTTGGATGATTCCTTTTGGGCACCCCCGCTGCAACCAGCAACCAGTAATGCAGCACACAGTATCATCAATTTATTCATACGTAATCAATTTTTAAATTAAGGGGTAAGCTTTTTCACTTACCCCTAACCATAAAACTATTTCAGCCCTTCAACGTGAGGTCCAGCAAGATCGTCCATGTAGAAGGAGAAAGTTCCTCCGTTGTTACCTGGATTGATCATTACACGCACTACGTTGTAGAAGTTATCGTTGAATCGAGAATCAGTGGTAATGTCACTGGTATAAATCTGACCAGTAGAGCTGCTACCCGCACCAATACCTGCAAAGTTGAATTCGGCAATTTCCCACTTGTTCGACTGCTGAATGGTGTAGGTAAGGTCGTTGGTACCAGTTGTCCAAGCATTTCCACCATAGTCGGTATTTTCCAACTTCAGCAGGATTACGTCACCGGCATTACCGTATACCAACATCTTAAAGGTGGTTTGCAGCGTTAGGTTGAATCTATAGCCCGCTGGAAGTAGCATGTATGCATTAGCCCACTGAGCATTTGCCTTTGTTACATGCAGTACGTGCGCACTTCTATTGGGATAAAGCGAGGCATCTGGATTATTCACAACGGCAATGCTTCCACCACCATCCGATTGGTCAAAAGCCATCGGAACAAGCGTTGTTTCACCAAAATCGTTATACATCACCATCGCATCAAGCAAATAAGGGATATAGTTCGGATGGTTGTTGTCAACTGTTAAGCTATACGACTTGGAAAAATCACCGTTTGATGTGGTAATCTTTACGCTGGTAGGATATACACCTTTTCGCATATAGGTATAGGTTAGAACATCAGAGGTAGAAGTTGCCTCCTGCGTTACTCCATCGCCAAAATCGTAAACTATGGAGCTAATTGTAAAACCATCGGGAACAGCAACATTGGTAAGCGAGAAGTTATACTCGTTGGGGTTAGCCGTTGCCACAACGTTGTAATCAAACGTAACCGCTGGCTTTGCGTATCCCTTAGGTATTAGCTTATCGTAACGAGCTTCGGCATCGTTTACCGACCTCACATAAAGGTAGTTTTCGTTATAGTCCAGCACTTCGTAAACGCGCTCATGACCAGCATCGTAGCCAAGTACAGCGCCTGTTTGGGCAAATTTTATGTAGTAGGTATTGTCAACCTTATCCACCATCCAGGTCATATTACCACGATTAGCATCATAGGTAATAACCACCTCGTCGTTGGCATCACCCCAGGTTTGTGCTCCATAGTAGCCAGCTGTTCTACCCAAATTTGCGCCAGCATGTGCAGTCAATGTTTTACCATGAGTGTCAACGCTATAGCTAAATCCCACTAGGTTGAAGTTGAACTCATCGTCGTAGATAAAGAAACCTGTTTTGTCCAGCGGATTTGCCGACCACCAGGTTGGAGTCCTTGCATCTACCGGACCAACACCAAAGTGCCCTGCTTCCAAACTGTCGGATACCCATGTTTTCCCATTCACCGCCTCAGTGCCACCGCAAAGGGCAATCAACAATGGATCTTCAAAGTAGGAATAGTCAGTTTTGGTTTGCGCAAAATCCTGAGAAATGGTGGCCGTTCCGCCCGAAGCATAAAGCGTAAGCTGAACGGTATAGCTCTGCTCCAGCGGAAAGTAGGCAACAACTGTATCACCAATGGCCTTACTTCCGTTTCCAAGATTCCAGTTGGCAATTCCCTTTACAGAGGAGGTATTGATAATGTTGAAGTGGAAATCATCGTTACCGGGGGCAATGATAAAGCTGAGCTGCTCCGGTGTTGGGGCTGATCCTACTGATGGTTTATCGGTCTCCACCGGTTCGCAACCGAACCAGAGAAAACTCAGAACCAGCAAATAACCAATCAGATAAATATGTCTTTTCATAGTTTTTATTTTTCAAAGTTGGTGTGAATTAGTAACCAGCATTCTGAACTAAGCTATTACCCGAAACGGTAATTTCCGACTGGGGAATTGGCAATAGCCCAAGTGTAGCAGCATTGAATGTTTCATCCTGCGGTGCTACGCCAGCAGCAGCATTAATCTCCTGTTGGGTATAGGTTAATCCCCGGCGTAATAGGTCCCAATAGCGAAGTCCCTCACCGGCAAACTCTACTCTACGCTCATGGAAAATGAGATTGAGACCATTGGCATCGTTGGTAAGCGTTGGAGGCGTTGCAGCTGCACCAAAAGCGCGTGCCCTAACACGATTGTAGTATGTTTGAGCCTTTCCAAGGTTATTGTCCAAATTGAGCTCGGCTCCCATGAGAAGCACATCGGCAAAACGGATAACCATCCAGTTGTTGGGCCAGTTTAAGTCGCTATTGGTTGACGCCTTATCGGCCTTAAGTGGCTGAACCTTTTTAAATCCGTAGCCAGTATGCTGGTAGCAATCCTGTGGTTTGTAGGTTACCCCCTCAGCGGCAGGGTCAAAAATAGACGCAGCGTAGCGGCTATCACCTGATTCAAATTCGTTTACCAAAGAGGTTGTTGCTGGCTGAAATCCCCAACCTGCATCGTAAACAGGATCATCTACACCTCTAAAACCTGACATAATAATAGTCCAGTTTCCCTCGCTTCCATTTCTCCAGTTCCAATCACCCCAATCACCTTTGGATGTGTGCTGAACCTCAAAAATCGATTCTATGTTGTTCTTATTCGCGATTTTAAACAGGTCGGCATAGTTAGGCATGAGGTCGCTACCGCTATGGTCAATCACATCATCCACAATAACTTCAATATCCGCCTTTGTAAATGTTTTTTCATCGGCTTTCAGGTCGCTGGTAATTCCAAGCACGCCCTTACCGTATCCCTCATGGTAAAGGTAAACCCTAGCCAACATGGAACCTGCTGCCCACTTGGATACCCGTCCAGCTTCATTTGCTGGAATCACAGCAGGAAGGTTGTTATAGGCGTAGTAGAGGTCGCTAGCAATTTGATTATAAACATCAGCAGGATCGGCCTGTACCTGCTTATAATCGGCCGGAGTTAATGTTTTTAGGATCAACGGAATATGGCCAAAAAGTTGCTCCAGTTGGAAGTAGTAATAACCCCTTAAAAATCTTGCTTCAGCAATGTATCTTACCTTAAGCAAAGAATCGGTAAAGGGAATATTCCCTATTTTCTCTAGCAGCAAGTTAGCCCGATAAATCCCTGTGTATCTGTCTTTCCACAAACCAAGAGGTTCCTCGTCGGTGGTATACTCGCTAAACCTTCCCATTCGGGCTAGACCAGGACGGTCGCCAGGGCCAGAGCCTCCACAGTAGGCATCGTCGGAAAGAATGTCGGTAATAAGGTCGTACGGATGGTAACCACCACCAGTTTGCCACTGCAGTACATCGTATACAGAAACCAGTGCCTGGAAAGCATCGTCTGGTGTTTTGTAGAAGTTCTCTTCAACCCTATCTGTTAAGGGTTCCTTTTGGAGGAAATCCTTCGTGCACGATCCAAGGCCCGCAACGAGAATAACCATCAGCAGTATATATGTTTTTTTTATCATAGCAGTTAAGTTAAAAGGTTAGAAACCGATGTTTAATCCAAAAATAATGGTGCGAGCCTGTGGGTAGACATTCCTGTCGATACCAACGTCGAGTGAACTTTTAGCTCCAATTTCCGGGTCAAAGCCTTTATACTTTGTGAGCGTGAGTAGATTGTTAGAGGAGACATAAAGTCTCAACTTGGAGATCTTAACCTTCTGGCTGATAGACTCAGGTAAGGTATAGCCCAGCGTAATGTTTTTAAGTCTTACAAAAGAGCCATCGTGAACGTAGAAGTCAGACACCCTGAAGAAGTTCTGATTTGGGTCGGCAATGGTTACTCGAGGAAATGAGTTAGATGTGCCTTCGCCAGTCCAACGTCCTAACACCGAAGATTCCCAGTTGGACATCGGTAGGTCGTAACGGCGAGATCCACTGTAGATATCCTGTCCAAAAGCACCATACCAAAACATATTAAAGTCGAAACCCTTATAGGTTGCCGAAAAGCTTAATCCGGCAGTCATTTTTGGGTAAGGATTTCCAATGTTTGTACGGTCCTTATCATCAATTTTACCATCGTTGTTATTATCAACCCAGATCAGATCGCCGGGCTTAGCATTAGGCTGCAATACGGTACCATCAGAAGAGGTGTGAGCAAGGACCTGCGCAGCATTTTGGAATACACCTGCTGTTTTATATCCCCAGAAGTAAGCAATGGGTTGGCCAACTTCGGCCATACAAACATTGTACATCCCCACAGCAATACCGGCACCATAAATGCGTCCCTCACTATTGTCAATGGTAAGCACCTTGTTCTTATTGTATCCGCCAGTAAGGCTAACATCAATGGCAACATCGTGAATATTTGTCTTGTAGCCCAGCTCCAGCTCAACACCTTGGTTTCTAACAGAACCACCATTCACTGTTGGTGCACCACTTCCCACAAAGGCAGGTATTGGAGCCACAACCAGCAAATCCTTGGTATCCTTTCTGTAAACATTTAAACCAATGCTCAACTTATCCTTGAAGAAACGGCTATCGATACCAATGTTAGTCTGTTCTGAGGTCTCCCACTTCAAATCGGGATTGGAAATACTGGTGGGGTTGGAACCAACAGTAATAATCTCATCGGTTCCAAAGGTATACTTGCTTCCTGAACCAATTAGTGAGGTATACTTAAAGGCACCTATGGATTCGTTACCATTCTGTCCCCAGCCAAAGCGAAGTTTTAGGAAGGATATCTCAGGGAGATCAGCCATAAATGACTCTCTGGAAATAACCCAGCCTGCAGAGAATGCAGGAAAATAGCCATACCTATTGTTTGCTCCGAAGTTGGAAGAACCATCGGCACGGATAACTGCCTCTACGATATACCTATCCTTAAACACATAATTGCCTCTAGCAAAATAGGAAAGTAAGGCGTGTTCATCAGCAGTACCCCATGATTTATAGCTATCCTCATCGGTTCCATTATTGATGTAAGCATGCTCAAAATCGTTAAAGAGCAAATTGTTTTTGCTGCCACCAAGATTGTCGTGACGATAGCTATTAGCTGTCATACCAGCCAGCGCTGTAAATGCACTGGAACCTATGGTCTTTGAATAGGATACGGTAGTTTCATTCTGCCATGTATACCAACGATCGTTGGTGGCACTGGCCTGCGATACCGTGGACTTTACATTACCTCCGAGGTCATATACAGGAGTAAAGGTTCTTGAAAAGCCATTGGCAAGGTCAATACCAAACGTGGAGCGAACTTTCAAACCTTTCAGTGGTTCAAGCTGTGCCCACACATTGCCAACAATCTTGTTCTCCTTATACTCAGAGTTTAGCACGCTGAGGTAGGCAACGGGATTTACAACCTCCTGAGTTGCGTAATTCGACATCCCCCAAGTTCCATCAGGATTCTTCACAGGGGTAAGTGGATCCATGTTTACGGCCTTCGATAGCGGGCCGCTAAATTCAGCATTTGGATCAATTCCACGGGTTTTCTTGCTTGTAAACACGAGGTTGTTTCCATAGCTAAATATACCGCTATGATGGGCAGAGTTTATACGGTAGGTGTAGCGCTCGTAATTCGATTTCCCCTTTGCTACAATTCCATCCTGCAACGTATAGGAGAATGAGGAAAGGAAGGTAGAAGCATCATTGCCACCGCTTACGGTAAATTGATGGTTAACGGCGGGTGCATTCTTGTAGAAAATTTCTTTTTGCCAGTCTGTTCCATTTCCCACAGCTGCAACAACGGCATCCACATTAGGGAATGGAATAGGGCTATTATCGTTGGCATAGCTTTCATTCATTATCATGGCATATTGCCGAGCATCGAGCAGTGAAACCTTTTTCCATGCATTCTGAATGCTATATGAAAAATCGTAGTTAACAACCAACTTCCCCTTCTTACCCTGCTTGGTAGTGATAAGCACTACGCCATTTGCTCCACGTGCACCGTAGATGGCAGTGGCAGAGGCATCCTTCAATACTTCAATGGATTCAATGTCGTTAGGATTCAAGTAATCGATACCCCCAACTGGCATTCCATCCACTATATATATAGGATTAGAGTCGCCGGTTGTTCCAATGCCTCGAATTCGAACGGTAAAACCTTCACCAGGCTGACCTGAGTTAGAGATAACTTCAACACCGGCCGTTTTTCCCTGCAAAGCCTGCTCTACCCGAACAGGGTTAGATTGTTCAATTTCTGAACTCGACACCTTTGCAATGGAGGAGGTCAGCAGGCTCTTCTTTTGAACGCCGTAACCAATAACTACCAACTCATCAATTTTTTGAGAGGAGTTGGCCATCGATACATTTATTTGCGTTTGGTTATTAACCGGAATGGTTTGAGATTCCATTCCAATAAATGAAAAGACCAGCGTTTGGTCTGGTCCAACCGTAATGGAGTAGTTACCATTAGCATCTGTGGTGGTTCCTTTTCCTGGCATCTCCTTAACAATTATGGTAACACCTGGAAGCGGTCCTCCGTCAGAGGCTGACGTAACGGTTCCTTTTACGCTTAAGTCCTGCGCATAAAGAACCCCTCCTAACAGAATCAATAAAGCTGAAAGAAGTGTTTTTTTCATTTGAGTTAAGTTTTAGTTTAGTTAGGGGTTTAAAACGTTTGAAAAATTACAACCGGATTGGCGGCCTAACACCATCTCCTACCACGTCTTAACCTCAACCAATTTCAAATCGCAGTTCACAAACGTTTGCGTGTTTTGAGCTAGTCTACATCAATGCTACATCAAAAATGAATATATTTTAGGTTTATATATTGATTTACAGAATATTTCATAAGTACTACAAGTGTCGTTAAAATGGGTAAAAAAAATTGCAAATATTCAACTCCTATTTTCAGAAATGTGTCGAAAAAGAAGAATTAATTAGTTGAAATATGCATAAAAATGCCCGAACAATGACTTCATAAATGACAAATGCCGCCCAAAAAGAGCAGCATTTGTCACCAGAAAACGTTTGCAAAGAGAATAGCTACGATAAACGCGTGTTTAGCATGTAGCAGTAAACGAATGTCATAACGTTTAGGAATTCACAATGTTATCTGTCAAAAAAGTCAGTAAACATGGGGGTTCAGAAACCTTGTTGCTGAATTACTATCTCATTTCGAAGGGCGCTCGCTACAACCCCAGATCCTCGTTTATTAGCACCAAGGTAATTCGTCCCTTTGGAAACGATTTTTCGGTAATTAACCATGCGTTACAAATCCGGTCGGGGCTTTTGCAGTCGCTGCAAACGGAAGTACGCTGGCAGGGTGTAGAAAACTTGGGATGCCTGATGGCATTGAGAGGTGCTGTATAGCGGCGAATGTGCTGGCGGGCCTGCTTTACATCATCTACTAACTTATTTCTTCCCACAAATAGGTACACCTTGGATGGGCCAAAAACAATGGGGGCAATTCGATTTCCAATCATGTCGAGGTTTACCAGCTGCCCTGTAGCGGTAATGGCATTGGTGCCTGTTAAGAAAACGTCGGAAAGTAGGGCCTGACGCCTCACCACTAAGTTCTCCTCACGGCTCCTGTCCTCCCTAAATCCGTCGAGAAAGGTAATGCCTGGAGTATTCTTTATGGCATTGAGTATTCCGGTTTGATGCAGGGTAAGCGAATCGCCGTACGATACCACCTTCCCATCAGAAACGGAGAGTATTTCCGGGAGAATGGCCCCGGAAACACTTTCCGCCTTATCAACAATCAATACGTTAAATCCATTGCTGCGGAACGCTGTAGCACAAGCATTAAGCTTTTCATTCCAGTATTTTTCAGCTGTATCGTCCATTGCTTTTTTTGTAAAAGTAAGAATTATTGAACCCAGCTTGTTCTGAAATGCCTGAACTATTTTACAAAAAAATACACAGCATAGACTTGGGCTAACGTATGGATTTTCTGTAAAACAACCACCCTGTAAGTAAAAGTCCGGAGAATACAAAAACAGCAAACACTAGGCTGCTAATTGCCAGCTGCATACCTCCCGATAAGATATGGCCGCTAGTGCATCCACCTGCCATGCGAGCACCTATTATTAGCACAAATCCTCCCAGCGATGCCCATACCATCCGCTTAGCTGAACTCTCGCCCTTAAATCTAGTCCAGTTGGAATGCATTAGCTGCAGCTTAAACTCCTTTCTTAACAGGGAGATAACAAGGCCCGAAAGGAAAGCACCGGTTAAGAAGATCAGCTCCCACCTTCCGGGGGTCTCAATGGCAGAAAAGTAAGTATTACCAGTGGACGAGGTAATTATGTCGCCAGCATAGGGGTATGCAGTGGATGCACCAATAATGCGGTTAGCCACCGAAGGAAGAAAAACAATGGCATTCAAAATGGCAAGCCCGCTGCCAGCAATTAACCATTTGTAATCCACCGTACGCACCTTTCCCTGCAGAAGGAAGGCAATAGCAATAAAGGCAACACCAACAATTATGGCAATGGCGTAGTAGGCAAAACTTCCAATACCTGCTAAGGATAAAAACGATATACTACCAAGATTGGGCCCTAACAGATGAGCCACTAACGGCTGAATAACCGTAAAAACCACACCACCCACTATACCACCAACAATGCCAAATAATGCATCGAGAGAACCCTCTCCCAACGACACAGGAAGGGTACCTGGACAATACCCCAAGATAGCCATCCCAGAACCAAAGAGTAATCCTCCAAGCACAATTCCAACTACCAAAAACGGTTTAACGTGAAAGGTGGCCATTCCCAGTCCAACCTCTAGCGCAATAACAATAATTCCAACACCTATGGAAGCAGCAATAGCCTTTGCTACGGTATAGTTCTCGCGCATAGCAAGTCCACTTATGGTGTTAAAGCGATTAAGCCTAGCCACCTGTAGCAGTGCCCCAAAGGCAAAGCCCAAAATCAATGTAATCCAGCTCATATTATACCTGTTTAAGTTGTTAATAACTCTTTAATTATCAATTTAAAACCACTGTCATAAATGCTAACGTGGCTACCAGCAACCAAAGCGAAACTCCTAGTATCAATGGTTTTACTCCTGCATTCTTCAGCGATTGGGGTGAAAGTCCAAAGCCAATAAGAAAAAGGACAAATACCAGTAGCTGCTTCGATATATCGCCCAAGGTATGCCACACCGAAGCGTAGCTTGGAAGAATGGCAGCAATTGCCATGGTGGCCACAAAGAGAAAGATGAACCACGGAATGGAAGGTTTTTTCTTGTCGCCAGAGAAGATATAACCAGCCACAAAGCTTACGGGCATAATCCAGAGCGCTCTGGTAAGCTTGACTGTAGTTGCAACCTGAAGAGCATGGCTGCCGTAGGCACTAGCGGCCCCTACCACCGAACTGGTATCGTGAATGGCAATGGCCGACCACAGTCCAAATTGGTTTTGGGATAGTCCAAACCAGTGCCCCAGCACCGGAAAAATTAGCAGTGCAACAGAGTTTAGCAAGAATACTGTCCCCATGGCAAAGGAGGTTTGATCGCTATCGGCCTTTACAGCTGGAGCAACAGCAGCAATGGCACTTCCACCACATATTGCGGTTCCCGATGAAATGAGCAGGGCGGTAATCTTATCCATTTTTATTAGCCGTCCCAAGATGCTGCCAATAATTAGCGTAAAGCTGATAAATGCAAGCGTTATCCAGAAACCATGAATTCCTGTCGCAATTGCGGCCTTTAGGTTCATGCTAAAGCCCATTCCAACCACGGAAACTTGCAGCAAATACTTCGAAATTTTTGAGTAGAATTCTGGGTTAGAATTTCCAAATGTGAAGGAGGCAACAACGCCCAGTAAAAGGGCCAAAGGTCCACCAACCAAACCAGCGAAGCTAACAAAAAGCATAATTATTAGTAATGCAACAGTTAATACATTACGTGATTGGGTATAATCTATTATCATTAAAGTTCCTTTTGTTCAGTGCAAAGAAACCCCAATAATATGAGCTATCCCAATTCGAAATAATTATGAGTAATAGCTAAATGTTATGGTTAGGTAATAGTTCCCTTAGGAAAAGAGAGACACTTCCCACCGGTTTACTGCTACGCAGAACAATGCGAAATTCGCGCTTAAACGAAACGTCCAAAAACGGTATGGAAACAAGTGTTCCTTGCTGTAGTTCCTTTGCCACCGCTTTTTCCGATACAATGCCAATGCACGAGGAGTGCTCTAGAAACTGCTTAATCCCCTCAGTGGTTCCGAGCTGTAGCATCACGTTTAGCTGATCCACTCTAGCGGAGAATTCTTGTAGTACCCTTTCTATTACCTCCAGTGTCCCGGAACCCGCTTCCCGAATCACCAGCGGCACGCTCAGCAAATCGTTGATGGATAGCCTATCGGGCAGTGAAGCTAAGTGCAGTGGTGAGGCAACAGCAATGAGCTCATCCTCTAAGAAGGGCAAGTATACCATGCCATTTCGGCTCGAGTATCCCTCCACTATACCGATATCGGCACGATTCGACTCCAATAAATCCTCCACCTCCCTCGAATTACCTGAAGCAATAGATACTCGAAGATGTGGGTACTGCTCATAAAAATGGGAAAGGTATTCGGGCAGCACATACTGCGCAATGGTGGAGCTGGCGGCTATTCGTAGCTCGCCCGAAATGGTATTCTTGAGCAAGCCTATTTCGTATTCCATATTGCCATAGATCTCAAAAACCTGCATCAACCGCCCCTTAACTAGCTCACCCGCTTGCGTAAGCTCAATTTTGTTCGACTTCCGTTGAAAGAGCGAAACACCTAACACCTGCTCCAGCTCCCTAATGTGCTTCGAAACAGCTGGTTGAGTAATATATAGCTGTTCAGCAGCTCGAGTAAAGCTGAGCTGTTCGGCAACCGCCATAAATACCTGCCATCTGAAATCGTAGTAGCTCATTGCCTCAGTTTTTTCAAACACTCACGAAATATCGAAATTTACTTTATCCACAGCTTTGTTCCAACAGAGAGAACGGCACCAGGCTTAATTCCGTTAAGCTTATAGAGGTCGTCCAATGCCATCCGATTTTTACGGGCAATGGAATATAAAGTATCCCCTTTTTTAACAACGTAATATGATGACACTTTATTCTGCACAGCTGGCTTAACAACCTCTGGATTAGAAGATAGCTCTGCTTGATTACTATTGGATCCTTTAGGAAAAACGGCAAGCTCTCCATTTCGATAGTATGCCATCAGAGTATCTTCCCTTAAGGAGAAATCGGAATAGCTGATCAAATAAGCCGGATCGAAATGCTCTCCCAAAAACCGAGTTTCAAAGTGGAGGTGCGTAGTTGTTGCTCTTCCTGTTCGTCCTCCAAGCGCTAAAGGTGTACCAGCGGACACCTCCTCTCCTGGTTTGACCAGAAATTTGGAGAGATGAGCGTAAAGTGTTTCCAATCCATTGGGATGTTGCACCACGACCATAAGGCCATAACCGTGAAAACGCTTTGCCATACGCACCACACCGTTAAAGGCACACCTTACCGTATCACCTGCCTGCAACTTTATATCCACACCTGTATGCAGATGGTGCCTTCTCCGGTTACCGTAAGGAGAAAGAATTCTTCCCTTAAAGGGAAAAACGAACTCTCCCATAGCGCTGGTATTGCAAACAATGTAGAGCGAATCAGGAATAGCAATACCCGCTTTTGAGCACCGAATGGAAAGCGAAGGATTGCACTGGTTATAGTAGTTGGTAATGAATGTGGACGAAGAATCGGTAGCTAAATCGTAGGAGCATTGGCTTCCATCTAGTGTGAATTCAGGATTAAGGGGAAGCGCTGTTGCTTGAATCGATAGAACGGAAATGGCTGTAAAGGCTGAAAAAAGAATTAGGCGTTTTTTGTTGGTCATGCTATTTCACTTTTCTACAAAGAAAGAGCAATACAGACATTCGTCCTATTTCTGTTAAGGATTTTTAACGAAATTGTATGGAAGGAAACTAGCGTAGCAGCTTACGTATTTCGGACATAAGCAACTGAATATTAATAGGTTTAGAAATATACGAATCACACCCAGCACTCAAAACCTTTTCCCTATCCTCCACAAATGCGTAGGCCGTAGTTGCAATAATCTTCACCTTTAAGTTCTTCTTTCGAATAATTTGGGTTGCCTCATAACCATTCATTACAGGCATTTTTATATCCATAAGAATAAGATCTATTTCTGGATGCTCTTCCAGCTGCTGAACCGCTTCTACACCATTGGCAGCCCAGTAGAGTTTAGCATTGGTTGGTTTCAGCAATTCCTCAAGAAATAGATAGTTGATTTCCTCGTCCTCCGCAATCAAAAAACTCTTGCCCTCATAGGCTCCTTCAATGGGATACTCACTACGAAAATCCATTCTCCAATAAGTTATTAAATATGCAACCTAAACTTTCGTGAGCAAAGTTATGTAATAATTCAAAAAAACACTCAGAAAAAAAAATCTACACCTTAATTAAAGTGAAAAATACCCCACTAATATAGCGAACACTGCCTACCTGCGGCTCAAATTGTTTAAAACTTTCCAAAAATTGTTAACTTCTTATCCGCTAAAGGTGATAGAATTGTTGGCTAAAATTGATTTCTTTGCCGGATGTAGGTTAACCTAACTATATGGCCTCAAAAAAGAGGAAAAGCAGAGCAAATAAGATGCTCGCATTACGTGAGCAACATTTGAAACGAACTTATAAGAAATCTCTCCTGTTCAACGAACCGGAGATGAGGGCTATTAATACCTTTTGTAGTAGATACAAGATATCGAATAAGTCGAAATTCTTTAGAGAAACCATTATAACAACGATTCTCAAGAAGATTGAGCAGGATCATCCAACGCTCTTTTAGCATTAACGAATGCCCCCTCACCTACCTTGCTAAGCTCCCTAAAACTTTGCCGATAGCCTAAGGTTGAAACGCCGACTGGTTAAATAGTTTGGAATGGCAAGCATGTTGGGTATTCCCTCCTGATTTCCCACCGTTCTTACCCAAAGGTAGGATACAGTATTGTTTATATCGAGCAGATTAAATACCTCCACCGTTAGCATCAGTGACCGGAACAATCCTGTTACACTGCTCACCTTTTTCCGGGTAGGGTTGTCAATCAAAACCTTTGTAAAACCAATATCTACCCTTCTGTAGGAAGGCATTCGAAAGTAGTTATCCCATCTATTTTTTTCGGGCGAAAAGAAAGGCAATCCGGTGCCATACTGCAACGTAAGGTGCACTCTAACGGTTGGATTTCCGGCCAAATAGTCCTGAAAAAACATGGAAAGATTCAGTCTTTGATCTGTTGGTCGTGGAAAATATCCAGGGTGCACCACAGTTCCATCTGTCGCTATGAACGAATCACCCTCCACATCCTCGCGGGTATTCAAGAAAGAGAGGCTCAACCAGCTCTCAGCATCGGGAAGCAGCTCACCGTTAACCTTAAAATCGGCCCCATAAGCGTAGCCCTTTGCAATGTTTTTTCCGGCATAGGTGACTTGGATATTATCCATCTTATAGGGTTCCAGATTGCTCAACTGCTTGTAGTAAATTTCGGAGGTAAACCGAAACGGCTTACCAAATGCTTTGAAATCATAGCGCGATCCAGCCACCAGCTGTATCGATTTTTGTGCCTTTAAGTCGAAATTCATCTTACCCGTTTCATCCTGCAGCTCCTTAATAAACGGTGGTTGCACATAGGCTCCACCTGAGAGATGGAAAGACAAAGGACTATTGGCATGTGGGGTATAGGTTACAGAAAATCGGGGGCTAATATTCAGCTCTCCATTCAGCATAGAGTATGTGGCCCTTACTCCAGCTGTAGCCAAAAACTCAGCCTCTCCAACACTAAAGCCGTACTTCTCCTGCAGGTAGCCCGAATGCCGGTATGCGTCGAAACGGTTACGAGCACTGGCAGACGAGTATAACGAAAAACCATCCCCCCCCGTCGGAAGGCTATAGCCGGCAGAGTCAATCAGCTGCCACTCCTTTACATTGTCGAATACACGCTCGCGCTGAACCTTTACGCCCCATTGCAAAGTGCTATTTCCACTCACATAGGTTCCCTTGTGCTCAAAAGAATACACGTAAGCATCCAGGCTATTACGGGCATGATTCAGAAACGACCCAATACCCACATTAACCAAGCTATCGGAGTAGGTACTGGATCCCAGCGAATTATCGAGCTCATTAATCCAGTACTCCCCTAGAATATCATAGGTTTCTCTTTCATTAGTTAGGTATGAAGAGGCTATAAACTTCAAGGCTAACGACGCTGCCGGACGAAAGGTTAATGTTGCTGCCGTCAATCCAGTTTGGTAGGTGTTGTGCTCCCAACCATCGTAATACACCTTAAATCCCAAGGGATTGCTGAGCAATCCAAATGAGGTTTCCCTGTTCATTGGGTAGAACTCATACTTGTTTGTAGCGTAGCTTCCCAGAACCGAAGCGGAAACGGTGGAAGAAATATCGTAGTTAATAAAGGTTTGAAAGTCGGAAAAAGAGGGATAGTACTCCCCTTTCGTGTCAAGAGTACCCAGTAAATATTTGGAAGTTTTATACCTATACCCCGAAATGTGGGTTAGCCGTCCTTTGAGCGCAGTTCCCTCAACCGAGGCAGAAGCGCCGAGCAAACTAGCCGACGCGGAAGCACGAAAGCTAACCGGTTTCCGGTAGCGAATGTTCAACGCCGACGACATCTTGTCGCCCTTGTCGGCATCGAAGCCCCCCGTTGAAAACTCCACCGACCCAACCATATCGGGGTTAATGGCGCTAAGGCCCTCCTGTTGGCCGCTCCTGATAAGAAATGGACGGTAAACTTCGATATCGTTGATGTAAACAAGATTTTCATCGAAGCTGCCACCACGAACCGAATACTGAGAGCTTAGCTCATTGTTACTCGTCACCCCTGGAATACTTTTCAGCATAGTTTCAAATCCACCTCCTACATTGGGCATGAGCTCCACCACCTTAGGGTTAAGCATCGATGAGTTACCCATTTGTCTATCCTCCCCAATTACCGAAACTTCATTAAGCGAAGTTGCCTTGGGTGCAAGCATAACAGCAAAAGATAGCGGCTTTGTACGGGTAAATTTTCGATGAATCAGCACCTGCTGATAGCCCAGCGATTGAACAACCAAGGAAACTTCTACTCCAGCGGGAACACGTAGTTTAAACTGACCAGCTTCGTTGGCGCTGCACCCCACATTGCTACCCTCAATGGTAATTGTTGCAAAGGGAATTGCATTTCCAAGAGAATCGCTCACCACTCCGCTTATCTCCACCTCATTTTGTGCCATTGCTGAAAAGGATGCTGCTGCCAGCAGAAAGAAGGAAAAAAGGAGGAACCTCATTTGGGAAAGGAATTTCAGAGAAAACATCAATTTTTCGAAAATATTGCTCGAAGATACGCATTTACCCCATGTGAGCCTATACTGCGTTGAGGACGCTTTTCAAAATTCGTGTAACTTTGTGGGCAAACAATAATATCCACAAGTAACATAACGCTGTACACTGAAATGGAATTGAAAAAAGTTCTGCTCCTCAGCACCAACAATGCATGCCGAAGTCAGATGGCAGAAGGATGGATGAGCTACTACGGTAAAGGAGCCATCGAGGTAAAGAGTGCCGGCATATCAAAAGGCAGCTTGGACTGGGAGGCAGCCAACGCCATGATGGAAGCTGTGATTGACATCACCAAGTATACCTCCAAGTCGATTGAGGAGATTAAGGATTTCACCCCTGATTTTGTAATAATACTATCAGAAGAGGCGGAACAAGCAAAAGACAACTTCACGGGTAATCCTCAGATAATAGTTCACCACTTTCCAACACCACCTGCCGAACCAAAGGTGCGCGAAGCCTTTTACCGTGCGCTGTGTAACGAAATGGAAAACTACTGCTTCGATTTTGTAAATGAACACGTAAAAAAACTCGTATAGCATGGTAACTCAGCTAACCATTGAGCTTCCTCAAGCAGGTAGAGGCTACCATCTCATCACCAAGCTGGTGGAGAAAGCCTTGCCATCGCTCCCCGAAGCAGGCTTGGTAAATCTTTTCATCAAGCACACCTCAGCGGCACTCACCATCAACGAGAATGCCGACCCTTCGGTTAGAACCGACCTACGCACCTTTGTCGATGAGCTAATCCCCGATAATTACCCTAAATTTACGCATACTATTGAGGGGCCAGACGATATGTCAGCACACGTTAAGTCATCATTTTTTGGACCGAGCCTCACCATTCCAATTTCGAACCACCGGCTAGCTTTGGGCACTTGGCAAGGAATATACCTATGCGAATTTAGGAATCACAGCTCCAGTAGAACTCTGGTAATAACAGTATACTACTAAGGTTAAATGATAAACGATTTAGCACTGCTTGACTGCGGCATAATTGGTTGAGCCAATCTGCTTGGATAAGCAATAAGCACCTGTTTTACCCTCACCTTCAACCCTAACAATCACCCATCGAATTCTGCAAAAGAGAACTAACTGGTTACAATTTTCCATCAAATCACAAAATTTGCTTTAAATTAATAGCTGTTATGACGTATATCAGTTGGAAGCATAAATAAAAATACATAATTTTGCTTTCAATCAATCAATGCATAATCTACATAACATAATAGGATAAACGCTTATGAAAAAGGAGCTTCTGCTAGGTGACGAAGCAATAGCGCAAGGAGCTATTGACGGAGGTCTTTCTGGAATATACGCCTATCCCGGAACCCCTTCCACCGAGATAATGGAATACGTTCAAGGATCGAAGCAGGCCGCCGACAAAAAAATTCATCGGCAATGGTCTACCAACGAAAAAACAGCAATGGAAGCTGCCATTGGCATGTCGTATGCCGGCAAACGGTCCATGGTGTGCTTTAAGCACGTTGGACTAAATGTGGCTGCCGACGCCTTTATCAACGCCTCCATCACTGGCGTAAACGGTGGCCTAGTGGTTGTTTCTGCTGACGACCCGTCCATGCACTCCTCCCAAAACGAGCAGGACTCCCGGTTCTACGCTAAGTTTGCCATGATTCCAATTTTGGAACCCTCCAACCAGCAGGAAGCGTATGACATGGCCTACTCTGCCTTTGAGCTTTCGGAGCGACTCAACGTGCCGGTAATGATTCGTATTACCACCCGCATGGCACACTCCCGTTCGGGTGTTGCAACAAGAGATACCAAGCATGAAAACGCACTAAAGCTGCCCTCAAACCCACGTCAGTTTGTGCTGTTGCCAGCCATAGCACGCAAAAACTATAAGCTGCTCCTAGGCAATCAGGCTAACATGGAGGCTATTTCCGAAGAATCGGCCTTTAACCAGTTTATCGATGCTCCAAATAAAAAGCTGGGGATAATTGCCACCGGCATCTCCTACAACTACCTCATGGAGTGCTATCCTGAGCGCAACTGTCCTCATCCTATTCTAAAAATAAGCCAATACCCTCTTCCCCGTAAAAAGGTAGAACGCCTGTACCAAGATTGTGATCAAATTTTGGTGCTTGAAGACGGCTATCCAATCATTGAGGAGATGCTTAAAGGCTACATCAACACCACCAAACCCATTCATGGGCGACTAGACCTTACCCTACCACGCGATGGAGAGCTGAATCCCAATATAGTTGCTAAAGCACTGGGGATTAAGATGCAGGAAGGGTCACCTGTTCCCGAAGAGGTAAAGCAGCGACCACCTGCCCTCTGCCAAGGTTGTGGCCATCGCGATGTATACGAAGACCTGAACGAGGCCCTGCTGGAGTATGGTGCTGGAAGAGTATTTGCCGATATTGGCTGCTACACCCTTGGAGCACTGCCACCATTTAACGCCATAAACTCCTGCGTAGACATGGGAGCCTCCATTACCATGGCCAAAGGTGCAGCCGATGCTGGACTTGTTCCTGCCGTTGCTGTAATTGGCGACTCCACCTTCACCCACTCGGGCATGACCGGTTTGCTAGATGCAGTTATTGAGAATACGCCGATTACCGTTATTATTTCTGATAACTCAACTACCGGGATGACTGGTGGACAGCATTCCGCCGCGACTGGCAGGCTTGAGCAGATTTGCATTGGTCTTGGTGTTGACCCCAACCATATCCGCGTAATGAATCCGCTAAAGAAGAACCACGAGGAAAATGTGGCGATTATGAAAGAGGAGTTGGCATACCAAGGTGTTTCGGTGCTTATTCCAAGACGCGAGTGCATTCAGACCTTTGCAAGGCGCAAGAGGGAAGAAAAGAAAGATAACTAACTCATCACATCAAACAAAAAAGCAATGAAGACAGACATCATACTTGCCGGTGTAGGTGGACAGGGCATTCTTTCCATTGCAGCGGTTATTGGACACGCTGCCGTTTCGAAGAACCTATTCTTGAAGCAATCTGAAGTACACGGCATGAGCCAACGTGGAGGAGATGTGCAGAGCCACTTGCGAATTTCCGACAAAGAAATAGCCTCTGACTTAATTCCACTGGGAATTGCCGACCTCATTCTTTCCGTTGAGCCCATGGAGGCCTTACGCTACCTTCCCTACCTCTCCGAAAAGGGAACCGTGGTAACCAACCTCACCCCTTTTAACAACATCAACGACTATCCAAGTGTAGATGACCTAAATAAGAGGATTAAGGAGTTGCCTAGAGCAATTGCTCTCGATGCCGATGCCATTGCCAAGGAGGCAGGAAGCGCAAGAGCGTCGAACATAGTGATGCTTGGAGCCGCTTCACCTTTTATCAGCATCCCATTTGAAAGTTTGGAAGATGGAATTCGCCAACTCTTCGGCAGGAAGGGTGCCGAAATTGTAGAGACCAACCTGAAGGCGCTAAGGGCTGGTAGAGCCTTTACCGAGGCCAACAAGTAATCGATACATATAGCAACGCAATAATGTGAGCCAATCGGATTCTATGCCGATTGGCTCTTTTGCTTTAAGGGCTTCATAGACGCAACTTTTTTTACTATTTTGCAGCAAACAAAGAATTCTAAATTGCCTTTCCAACACACTAAACTAACAACCAATCTAGGTAGGTACATTGCACCACATTGGTAACCAAGCACAGCATGAAAAAATTATTAACGCTACTTATCTCCTTGGTCACAGTTGCTGCTGCTTCTCAGCCTCTTCCTCGACAGCATCTTCGATTTAAGCAGGACTTTCTTACCAAATTCGACAATATCTCCACCCACAAGGGCTTAAGCAGTAATCAAATCATCGACATCTTCCAAGATAAGTTTGGATACATGTGGTTCGCCACTGACAATGGGCTAAATAGATACGACGGAATTAGAATGGTCGTTTACAAAAACTCTCCACTGGACAGCAATAGCCTTTCGAACGATTTTGTAACCAGCATATGTGAAGATAAATTGGGTAATTTATGGGTTGGAACGGCCAATGGTATAAACTACTTCGACAGGAAGCAGGAGAAATTTTTCCATCCCTTTCTCAAGCCATCTCGCGAAAGCAACCTTTCGGAGTCGGAAATCAACGCTGTTGCCATCGACAGCGAGGGCGATCTTTGGGTAGAAACAGGTGCCGGAGTTCTGCACCACTTTAATTTCGACAGCAATCTCCACGAAACAATAAACCACCCCAAAGACTACGGAGCAAACAGTAAAAAGCACCTGCTTTATATTGATAAGGCAGGTTACATCTGGTTTGGTGGACCATCAATGGGGCCATTCCGGTACGATCCACGAACACGTAAACTGGTACAAATAAAGCGATCTCCGCTTGACCCCACAGGGAAAAAGCTGGAGGGGGTGAACGACATTATGGAGGATGCATTTGGCACCTTGTGGTTGGCATCAAACGAAGGAACCCATATTTTTGACCCAGTCGAGGAGACCTTCTTTCAAGTATTCTCCACCCCAATCAGCACAATGGGGCTGGATTCCGATGGAATGATATGGTTGGGTACCTTCGATAAAGGAATATACCGTTTTGATCCCAAGCGAGGATTCTACACCATTCTAAACAACAATCCTAACAATCCAGTTTCTCTCACCGACAACCATGTGAACAAAATATTTGTTGACAGGGCAGGTACAGTATGGGTTGGAACAGACGAAGGTATAAGCAAATACAGCCCCAATAAGTATAAGTTCGAGCACTACTTCCACCTTCCTGAGATGGGAAACTTTCTCAGCTCAAACAACACCACGGCATTTGCACAGGACGAACGTGGCATAATATGGATTGGAACTGCCGATGCTGGTCTCAACTCCTTTGATAGGGAAAATGGGGTGTTTACCCGCTACACAACAACCTCCAAAACAAGCTTCAATCTGCCTTCCAACAATATCTCCGCACTCCTATCCGACGGAAAAGGAAACATATGGATTGGCTTTAATGGGGTTGCCGGATTAGGCAGACTGAACATATTCAATGCAACGTTTAAAATTTTCTACCCAAATAATAGGCAGCTAACTGCCATAAGCGAAATAACGGCAGATAAAAGCGGAAAACTCTGGATAGCGGGATATGGTGGCGATGGTCTATTGATCTTCGATCCAAATACTGAAAAATATGTCTCACACCAGTTTAATCCAATTAATCAACCACTCGGAAAAATTATCACCAGCATTACAGCCGATGCGGAGCGAGATGAATTATGGATTGGAACCTATACCTCAGGAATATACCTTTTTAGCAGGAAGACAGCCAACTTTAAGCACGTATACCCCACTTCTTCTTCCATCACAAGTTCCGACTTGGCAGAAAAATTACCAACCATGTTATCGTGCGCATACAGCAATGGTAAGGTGTGGTTTGGAACATCTTCGGGCATCTTAATGGTTGACACAAAGTCAAAACAAGTCAGAAAAATTCCAATATTCCGAAAGAAATTCCCTGTTAGCGTTAACTCCATTACCCCAGACGCTTATAAAAATGCACTCCTGCTTGGTACAGATGAAGGACCTTACCTTTTCAACCTTTCCTCCGGAGCAATAGCGCCATTTACCCACTCCGACCAGGCCATAAACATACTCCTACGCCGACAGTGCACCACCTCCTTTGATGCACAGACCAATACGGTATTCATTGCCGCAGAGAATCATCTGTTTATATTTAAACCAGAGGAGAATAGCACTTGGAGAAGGCTGAGCTTAGACGATAAGTTCAAAATCACAAAGGTTGTAAGAACCGGAAAAAACACCTATGTGAGCACCAACTTAGGGTTGTATTTACTCAATATCAAGTCATTAAAACTCGAGAAAATTTCAGCAAAATCTCAAACAGGTTACGAAAAACAACCACTTCTTATTAAAGACATTTTTACCTCAGATAACCAGCGTGGATGGTTGCTATCCAGCCACAAGGTGTACGAGGCAAATGGTGAAAACTCCTTTCCTGTATTCAATGCCAACCATGGAGAATCGGGTAGCGATGAACTCCTATGCGGGGCTTACATGGATGGATGCTTCTGGCTTGGAACGGAAAATGGGTTGGTAATGTTCGACCCCGATACAAAAAGAGTAAGCAACTTCAACACTCCCGATTCCGTAAGCATTTTTTCAAATAAGCTTACGGCCATTGCCACGATAGATAACCAAGTATGGGTTGGCGATGAACACGGAACTATTAGCATAGTAAATACGCGCAACCTTCAGGTTAAGCACCTATTCCTAAATTCCGACAATCAACCTATTCAGGGAAGTTCGCCTATTACTCAGATATACTGTGATTCTCGTCAACGGATTTGGATAGTAAGCAACAATCTCTACTGTTACAACCAATGGGGACAAAGGCTCGACTTCCCTTTTATTGATAACCTACAAAACCAGAAGGTAAAATCCATCGTTGAGGATTACGAGGGTCGATTATGGATCGCCACCGATAACGGCTGTTACGCCGTTAATCCAGAAAATGGCTCAACCATATCCTACTTTGAAACAGATGGCTTGCAAGGAAACAGCTTTAACCGATGGTCGCTCCGACTACTAGATGGTAGTATGCTGGTTGGGGGAAAAAATGGGTTCAACATTATAAATCCATCCAAAATTGTGCTTAACCAGAAACCACCGCAGGTTGAACTTTCTGGAGTTAAAGTTTTCAATCGCCTCCTAGGAAACGATTTTACACAAACCAAGTCAATTACCCTCCCCTATAACCAAAACTATCTCACCATCGACATGGCGTCACTCGACTTTTCCACATCCGAAAAGATCAGATATTCTTACATTCTCGAAGGGCTGAACAGTAATTGGATAAATAACGGTAACCAGTCCACAGCCATCTTCACCAACCTCGCTCCCGGAACGTACCACCTTAAAGTTAAAGCATCCAATAACGATGGTATTTGGAACACAACACCCAAGGAGCTTACCATCATTATTAAACCTCCATTTTGGAAGTCGTGGTGGTTTATGATAATTGTGTGTTTGGCCATAGCCTTTGGTATATACAACCTTGTTCGAATAGTGCGCGAGCAGATCAAATTTAGAGAAAAGACCATCGAACTGGAGCAGAGGCTCCTGCTCACCCAGATGAATCCACACTTCATATTCAACTCCCTTACGGCGATTCAAAGCTACATCTTCCGGAACGATCCAAAATCGGCAGGGAAATACCTTGCCAGTTTTGCCAAGCTGGTGCGCCTAATTCTTGAAAACTCCAGAAATAAATACACCACCATTGGAAAGGAGATAAAAACATTGGAGCACTACCTGGAACTGCAATCCCTGCGTTTCGATGAAAAGTTTGAGTTCAAGATTGAGGCCGATCCCGAAATTGAGAGGGAGAGCATGACCATTCCACCAATGCTCACACAGCCGTTTATTGAAAACGCAATAGAGCATGGAGTTATAAACGTTGCCGGTAAAGGCCATATCATTATTCGCTACCTGCTACAAGAGGAGATTATCATTATTGAGGTAGAAGATGATGGAATTGGTATCAATAAAGCACTGGCATCGCAAAAGGAGGGGACAAAAAACCACGTTTCTCTCGCCACAAAAATATCGAAAGAACGACTTGAAAACCTCAATAAGCTTGAAAAGGGGAAAATTAGCATGGAGATTGTAGACCTTGCCGACATTGATCCTTTACTGCACGGAACCAAGGTTACATTTAAAATTCCGTACAAATGGGTTGAAACATCATTCAGAAATAGCTAACTTGAACAAAAATTTTGGAGTATGATAAAAACTATAATCATCGACGACGAGCTTATGGCCAGAGAAGCCATCGGTAATATGGTGAAGCTTTACTGCCCCAATCTCGAACTAATAGATACCGCCGACGGTGTTGCAAGCGGTTATGAAGCCATTAAAAAGAACAATCCCGACCTCGTGCTCTTGGATATCAAGATGACCGATGGAACAGGCTTTGAGCTGCTTCAAATGTTTGAATCAATCAACTTCAAGTTCATCTTCATCACGGCGTACGAGGAATATGCCATTCAAGCATTTAAATTTAGCGCGCTGGATTATCTCCTTAAGCCCATTGACCCCAATGACCTAATTGCCGCCGTTGAGAAGCTCAACGAATCAATTCATAAGGAGGATGAAAATCTTAAGCTCAAAGCGTTTATGGCAAATATTCAAGGTGTTACACCAGAGTTGAAGAAAATTGTTTTAAAAACAGCGGAAAGCATACACCTGGTTAACGTTAAGGACATTATTAGATGCGAATCAAGCTCTAACTACACGCTATTCTTCTTCTCCGATAATACAAAGCTTCTTGTATCCAAAACGTTGAAAGAGTTTGACGAAATGCTTAGCCCATATGGCTTTTTTAGGGCACATCAATCACACCTTATTAACCTCAACTTTTTGGACCGATACGATAAGGCCGAGGGTGGAACATTGATCCTCAAGGACAAATCGTCTATTCCTCTCGCGGTGAGAAAGAGAGAACAGCTGATGAAGATTTTTGAGAACTTGTAATATGGAAGAATCCCTGCTGATGCAATACTTAGCAGGGATTTTTGCAATGTTAGGGCATTCATTGCAAAATGAAACTAGCGAACAATTTGAAATATTAACGTTGTGTTAATATTTGCTTAGCTTAATAATAACAAATCTCGCTAGCGTGTTAATTATTTGAGGATTACCTTTGGACAAACTTTAAGAAAACCATAACAAATGGATAATTTCTATTTGATAGCCGTTACTGTCTTGATATTATTGGCAGTAATTGACCTTGTTGTCGGTGTCAGTAATGATGCAGTTAATTTTCTCAATTCGGCCATTGGCTCTCAAGTTGCACCACGTTACATCATACTAATTGTTGCTTCACTTGGGGTTATTTTGGGTTCCATTCTTTCCAGTGGAATGATGGAGATTGCTCGAAAGGGAATTTTTCACCCAACCGAGTTCTACTTTTCGGAAATCATGGTCATTTTTATGGCGGTAATGCTTACCGACATTATCTTACTCGACCTGTTTAACACCGTTGGACTACCAACCTCTACAACCGTTTCGCTGGTATTTGAGCTGCTTGGCTCAGCAGTAGCAGTTGCCTCAGTAAAAATCTTGAGCAACGGAGGTTCTCTCTCCTCCTTAAGCCAATATATCAATACCGATAAGGCACTTGCAATAATTTCAGGCATACTGATATCAGTCGTCGTCGCGTTCGTGACGGGGACAATTGTGATGTACATTGCCCGAATTATCTTTTCGTTTAACGTTAAGCGCACCTATCCCTATTTTGGAGCCATTTTTGGTGGTTTTGCCATTACGGCCCTAACCTACTTCATTGTTATGAAGGGGGTTCAAGGAACATCCCTTGTCCCACAAAGTGTCATTGATTATCTCAACAATGAGACCTCCTTAATTCTGCTTATCAGCTTTTTGGGATGGACACTAATTCTGCAGCTCATCACCATATTTTTCCGCTTCAACATTTTCAGGTTAGTTGTACTAGTAGGTACCTTCGCGTTAGCCCTCTCCTTTGCTGGTAACGACTTGGTTAACTTCATTGGGGTTTCAATGGCCGGGTTAAAGTCCTATCAAATTTTTGCCGCCTCGGGCGTGGCTCCCGACCACCTTGTAATGTCCCAGCTGGCTGGGCCTGTTGCCACAAACACCTACTATTTGCTCATTGCAGGACTAGTTATGGTAGCCACCCTATTCCTATCCAAAAAGGCTAGAACAGTTACCGAAACAGAGGTGAACTTGGCCCGGCAGGATAGTGGTGTTGAACGGTTTGGCTCTTCGCAGTTCTCCCGCACACTGGTTAGGCAAACAATGGCCATTTCATCCACATTGGCTAGAATTACACCAGGTCCAATTGTCCGCTTTATCGAAAGCCGGTTTGACCTATCAAAAGCTCAAAAGGTCTATCCTCGCAAAAATGCTGCTACTGCCTCTTTCGACCTAGTAAGAGCATCGGTAAACCTTACCATTGCGAGTATCTTAATATCAACCGCAACCTCCTTAAAGCTGCCTCTTTCTACAACATACGTAACCTTTATGGTAGCCATGGGATCTTCACTGGCAGACCGTGCTTGGGGGCGTGAGAGTGCCGTTTATCGGATTACAGGTGTAATTACGGTGATTTCTGGGTGGTTCTTTACGGCACTTATTGCATTTACTGTGGCTAGCTTAGTTGCGGTGGCCATCTCTTTTGGCGGAAAATGGGCAGTATTCGCCCTCATTATATTAGCGGGCTACATATTGCTGAAAAGTCATAAGCTACATAAGAAAAAGTATACAGAGCGTCATGCTGTAGAAGTTGATGAACTCGCCTTCGAAGACTCTAACATTGTACGTAAGTGTATAAGGGATGTTAAGGAAATGCTCAAGAACTCCCTTGAAATCTATAACCAAACCTTAACGGGCCTTTCAACGGAGGATAGGAAACTGCTCAAAAAGGTTAACACACGCGTTGAGGAACTAAACATTGATGCAAAAAAGTTAAAGCTCAACCTTACAACCACTCTGCAGAAATTCCGTGCCGACTCCATTGAAACAGGGCATTTCTACGTTCAGGTTATCGACTACTTGCGAGAAATTGCCCATTCACTCACCTTTGTAACGGGTCCCAGCTTTCAGCATATCGACAACAATCATAAGGGGTTCAACAAGGTTCAGCAGAATGAAATTAAGGGCATCAATCTAAAAATATCCAAGCTGTTTGAGCAGATAATCAAGATGGTTTCCGATAACGATTTTACCGATATTCCTCTAATAATTAACATGCAGCAGGACATTCTTGAAAGCATTAACATTGCTCGTAAGAATCAAATAAAGCGGATAAAATCCAATGAAACGGGTACACGTAACAGCGTTCTTTACCTTGGCATTCTTAACGAATCGAAGAACATGTTACTTCAAACCATAAATCTGCTTAAAGCGCAAAGAGATTTTATTCTGAATAACTATGACGAGTAGTTTAACCATATCATAATAACAACAAAAAGGGTGCTTCTGCACCCTTTTTTGTTTCCCAAAACGCGCTTCAAGAAACCGCTACTTTATCCCCATCTTGGTCTTAATAATGGTTTGGTATTTCTTGTCGGTATCAAGAATATGGGATACAAGCCACTCTCTCAGAAACTTCATCATATCAACAGCAACCGAAGAACCTCCTTGCTTATGCTTATCCTGAAACTCCTTAATCTTGGCAATAAACTGTTGGTGTTGACCAACATGGGATTCATAATCAGCATAATTTGCACTCTTCATCAGAAACTCTTCCCGCCGAAAGTGGGAAACGGTGTAATCTGACAACTTCTTCAACAAAGGCTCGGTAGCCTCCTTGCCTTTCCCTTCGGAGAGGGCGCCAATTAACTCGTCGGTTATTCCAACCAAATTCTTGTGATCGCTGTCGATGCTTTCGATCCCCAGCTCATACTTAGAATTCCAGCTTGTGTAAAACATTATCAACTATTTTTCTTATGTACTACAATACGAATTAGATGATTCACAACCACCTATAGAATAGGAAGTTTTTACTTAATACCCATTTTTACCTTAATTGGAGCTTGGTATTTTTTATCAATCACCTGAATGTGATTAATAAACCAGTCGCGAAGAAATTTCATCATCTCGATGGCAACTGCTGAATCCCCAGCTTTATTCTTCTGCTGAAATTCCTTAACCTTTTCAACAAACAGCTGGTGCTGCTTTAGGTGAGATTCATAATCGGCGTAATTTGCACTTTTCATCAGAAACTCTTCCCGTCGAAAATGGGAAATGGTGTATTCCGACATTTTCTGCAGCAACGGCTCGGTAACTTCACGCCCTTTACCACCAGAAAGAGCACCAATTAGCTCATCCATTATTCCCACCAAATTTTGGTGATCGCTGTCGATACTTTCTATCCCCAGCTCATACTTAGAATTCCAGCTTGTGTAAAACATCTATATATACAAATAAATAGGTTAATAAAAACATAAATAAGCCTACAAACATAGTAGTTGTAGGCGAAAATAAAAAGAGAACTAGTCTACAAACTTATAACCAACTCCTTTAATGGTCTTTATGTAGTCCTCTCCTATCTTCTCACGAAGCTTACGGATATGTACATCTATGGTCCGATCGCCCACAATAATGTTATCACCCCAAATGGAGGAGAAAATTTCCTCACGGGTAAACACCTTGTTGGGTTTGGAATGCAGCAAGGCTAGGAGCTCAAATTCCTTCTTTGGTAAAACTAAATCCTCGCCCTCCTTAACCACCATAAAGCGTTCCTTGTCAATAACGATGCCCGCTACGTTTATCAGCTGGTCTCCACCCTTAGCCTCTGTAATAGCGCTGTCGAAACGCTTTAGCAATGCCTTTATTCTACTTACAAGCACCTTAGGTTTAATGGGCTTAGCAATGTAGTCATCACCTCCTGCCTCAAATCCCGCAATTTGGGAATAGTCTTCACCTCTTGCAGTAAGAAACGCAACGAGAATATTCTTTAACTTCGGGTTATGTCTAATAACCTCGCAGGTTTCAATACCATCCATTTCGGGCATCATTACGTCAAGGAGTATGAGGTGAGGCATAACCTCTTCTGCAAGCCTAACTGCCTCCATACCGTTGCTCGCAGTATAAACCTCAAAGCCTTCCTTTCTTAAATTATATCCTACAAATTCTAGAATATCATTCTCATCATCAACAAGTAAAATCTTATATATCTGCTCCATGGCTCATTGTTATTAAACTTTTTAAAAATACCCATTCTCCTGCTTGAGGGCATTAAGATAAAGCTAATAATAGTGCAAGTCAAGGAAATGTTGACTTAATGAAACGTTAAAACAGTAGTAATCAGTTTCCCCCTTGTATCATCTTTCTTTGCAGTGAATTAAAAAACAACCTAAGGTTCACTACAAATGAGAATCAAGCTTATTGGTATTGGTATATCCCTCCTTCTTTCCAATGTTTATTCCCTAATGGGGCAAACTGGTAGCATTGAAGGAATAGTATCGGACAAGAAAACGGGTGAAACGCTCGTTGGTGCAACAATAATTATCGCAGGAACCACAACTGGTACAACGACTGACCTCGATGGGAAATTTACCCTTGGTAACCTAAATCCAGGAAGCTACAACATCGAAGTAAACTTTATTTCTTACCAGCAACAATCCTTTAAAGGAGTAAAAGTTGGTCTTGGAAAACCTACTACTCTTAATGTGGCCTTGGATGAAGTTTCACAGAAAATTGAGGGTATCGTGGTAAGCGCCACCAAGAAGACACATACCGAGATGGCCATGATTAGCTCCATAAAGAATAGTCAACTTGTGGTTAGCGGTATTTCGAGCCAGCAAATTGCAAAAACTCAAGACAAAGATGCATCCGAGGTAGTCCGTCGTATTCCAGGCATATCGATACAGGATGGAAAGTTCATAATCGTAAGAGGACTATCGCAACGATATAACAATGTATGGATGAATGGTGCGGCCGTGCCGAGTTCAGAGGCCGATTCCCGCGCATTTTCATTCGATATGATTCCGAGTTCCCAAATAGACAATATCACCATTGTAAAATCTCCCGCGCCTGAACTTCCGGCTGATTTTTCCGGAGGATTTGTTCAAATAAGCACCAAAGATGTTTCCGATGCCAATTCACTGGAAATTAGCTATGGTTTAGGGCTCAACGATCAAACTCAATACAAGAACTTCAAAATTGCGCCCAAGGGTGGTCTAGACTTCTTGGGTATTGACGATGGAACTAGGAGCCTAAAAGGAGTTGTGCCTTTCCGCCTGAACAACGACATCGCAACCAATTCGTCACAAATTGATGAGGTATCCCGCAACGGTTTCAACAATAGCTGGAGTGTGGAAAAATTCAAGTCGATGGTACGCCCCGACCAACGCTTATCCCTCATGATCACCAGAAAGTATACCACGGCCAACAATAAAAGCGTTGCTCTCTCCTTTGCCTCCAACTACAACCACACCTACAGAGCCTACCATAATATGGAAAATGCTCTAATTGGTTCGTATGACGTCATCAACGACCGTCCAAATTATTTCTACAAGTACACCGACAACCAATATAACGTGGAATCAAAGCTCGGAACAATGCTCAACCTTGCATACATTCCCAATAGCAGAACCAAAATACTATTTCACAATATTCTCAATCTCGATGGTAAAAATAGGTTAACAGACCGAAGTGGATACCAATACAATAGCGGATTCTATCAAGAACAGCAGGAGTTTTTGTATAACAGCAGGCTTACCTATTCCGGACAGCTATCGGGGAACCACAACCTCAGTGAGAATAGCAAGTTCAACTGGAATTTGGGATACTCCTTGTCGAAAATGAATCAACCCGACAGAAGAGATATTTCGCGTGACCGTAACATTAACGATACAACAGCCCCACTTGCCCTCGATTTTAACGATTCTAAACGTCTGTTCCTAGATCTCCGTGAAAACGTATACTCTGGTGCTGCAAATTACCAATATAAGGTAACCAGATGGAGCAATTTTGTCCCAACCATTAAGGCTGGACTATACTCGGAGTATAAGGATCGGGATTTCAATACGCGCTCATTTTATTACATACTAAACAGCGCCGCCAATCAATCACTAAACTACCAATCAAACGAGGAGATATTCACTGCCCCCAACCTTGGCATTAACGGCGTTTACACCTACGAGGACACAAGAAATACCGATAGCTACAAGGCTAGCAACAGGTTAGCAGCGGGATATGTAGGCATAAGCCTTTCGCTGCACAAGTTCAACATATACGGTGGCTTACGTTACGAGAATAATCAGATGGTGCTTACCAAGTATGTTTCGCTAGATCCAACCAATTTCAACACCAAAAATACATACTACAATCACTCAGATATTTTTCCATCGATAAACGCAAGCTTCAATATTACCAACAAACAGCTCTTGCGCTTGGCATACGGGGCATCGGTAAATAGACCTGAATTTAGGGAGTTATCGACCTCTACCTACTACGACTTTGACATTTTCAGCTTTGTGGTTGGTAATGCAAATCTAAAAACCGCATACGTCCACAACGTTGACCTACGATATGAAATTTACCCTAAATCAGGTGAGATGATATCGTTTGCCCTTTTCTATAAAAACTTCAAAGACCCAATCGAATCAACTTACTACGAAAATTCTGGTGGCTACACCTACTCCTTTACAAATGCCAAATCGGCCAACAACGTTGGTGCAGAGGTTGACCTAAAAAAGGGCCTTGAAACAGTGGGCCTCAAAAATTTTTCACTCTCATTCAACGCCGCCTACATCTATAGTCGAGTTGAGTTCGATAAGAGTAATACTCTGGAACACAACCGACCAATGCAAGGGCAGTCTCCTTATCTTATCAACACAGGGCTATTTTACCAGAACAACAAGAACACCTTAACCTGCGGATTACTATATAACGTTATTGGAAAGCGAATCGTAGGTGTTGGACGTGTGCTTGCCAATAACCCCAGCATTTCAGTTCCTGACATTTACGAGCTTCCACGCAACTTGGTAGATTTCACCTTCAACGTGAAGCTCAACCATTTCATAAGCCTGAATGGTGCAGTTAAAAACATCCTAAACGATGATGTGGTTCTTCAGCAAACGGCAAAGTTTACCGATTCCAATGGAGCATCACAGGTAAGAAATCAAACTAAGCAAAAGTATAATCCTGGTCGTAACTACTCGCTTACAATATCTTTTAAGCTAGACTAAAAACATTACTAATACTTAACCTTTAAATCAATGAAAATGAAGACTTCAACGATGAACATCATTCTCGCCATGGTGACCATGGTGACTCTGGCTACCGGCTGTAGCAAGAGCGATAATTCAACCCCCTCAGGTCCTGTTACCCCTGGTGATGCCGTAACCTGGGTAGGTACTACCATTGGTGACGGTTCCGATGCCTTTGAGATAAAAGGTAAATACGTTATTAAAAAAGGTACCTATTCCCTAAAGGGCTGGGTGTATGTGGTTGATGGCTCCGAACTCTACATTGAGCCAGGTACCATAATCAAGGGTGATAAGGCAACTAAGGCAACTCTGATCGCCGAACCAGGTGGTAAAATTTTTGCAGAAGGAACTGCTGCTGAGCCAATTGTTATGACCTCTGCTCAGGCACCAGGTAGCAGAAAACCCGGTGACTGGGGCGGATTGGTTGTGTGCGGTAAAGCGGTTAATAACCAAGGTCAAATGACCATTGAAGGGGGATTACGTACGGTTCATGGTGGAACCGACAACACCGACAACTCTGGTGTTTACCGCTACATTCGTATCGAATTTGCAGGCTATCCTTACGCTACCGACCAGGAAATTAACGGCATGACCTTTGGCTCTGTTGGTAGTGGAACAACCGTTGACCACATTCAGGTATCCTACTCCAACGACGACTCCTACGAGTGGTTTGGTGGATCCGTAAATTGCAAATACTTAATTGCATATCACGGTTGGGATGATGATTTTGATACCGATGATGGCTTCTCTGGAAAAATGCAGTTTTTACTTGGCGTTCGTGACCCAAAAATTGCCGACCAATCACTGTCTAACGGCTTTGAATCGGACAACAACGCCAGCGGCAGCGCTGCAGAGCCATTCACCTCAGCAGTATTTAGCAACGTTACGCTCATTGGACCCATTGGTCAAGACAACTCTTTTGAGAATACTACTACCTACATCGATGGCGGCGGTATGAATCCAAATAACGGTTCACGGTTGGGACAGTTTCAAGCAGGAGCGCAAATTCGTAGAAATTCTCACCAGAATATTTTGAATAGCGTGATAACCGGGTATCCTGTTGGTCTTATCATTGAAAACGATAAGGGTAGCACAACCCAAACTGCCGCAACCAATGGCTTGCTCAGCATTCAAAACGACTACTTTGCCGGCATGACAATACTGGGAAGTGACAAAAACAAAACTTGGCTGGATCAGCTTTCCACCGATGCCACTACGCTCGATCCTTCTCAACTTTCGTTCTCACACACCTTCTTCATGCTTGCCGCCAATTCAAACAACTCGCTTGGAATTTCCGACCTGATGCTCAATCAGCCAAACAGCACCGCCACAAGTCCTAACTATGGACCAATGGCCTCAAGCCCACTTGTTGGGAAGAGCAACCTCTTCAGCAACACATTGCTGCAAAATAGCTGGTTTGACCAAGTTAACTACATTGGAGCATTCAAGAGCGATGCCGATGCAGACAACTGGATGAAGGGATGGACCAACTTCGATCCTGAAAACACGGTATACTAACACTGAATTGCGAAGGCAAAATTCATAGAATGGTCAAAACCGGCAAGCCATACACAATGGTGAACCGGTTTTGATTTTCTTTCCTAAGAACCTCCAATTCAAAAAGAATGATTACAAATCTCGTAATAAGTGAAAATTAACTTTGACCACCAATATATTTTCGCTATGATTGCGACAAATCGACGCTAGTATGAAAAAATTACTTTTTTCTGTTGTTGCTATACTAATCGCCCTGTCTTCGTTTGCGCAAAATATTACCGAAGGTAAGGATGGCGTATACTACGACGATCATGGCACTCCCTATACAGGAACTTACCACAGCTACTATGAAAACGGCCAAGTTAAATCGGAAATACCTCTGGTTAACGGGCTAAAAAGTGGCTCTATGATGCTCTACTTCCCCAATGGTCAGGTTAACGAAATTAGGGCATACAAGGATGGGAAAATGGACGGAACCTGGCTTACGTTTACCGAAAAAGGCTCCAAGGTGGCTGAGGCGAACTACACTGATGGCTTAAAGAATGGAAAATGGTTTATCTGGGACGAGAATGGAGTCCTTCGCTACGACATGACCTACCAAAAGGGGCAAAAAGCGGGTCTATGGATAATCTATGACGAAAAAGGGAATAAAGTTTCCGAACGTAACTACGATACCACACAATAAGCAGCGTTGCTCCTTCCAAAATAATATACGCCGGAAATATATTACGCATTTTTCCGGCGTTTTTTTTACCGTTTCCACAACTACCGGTTTAGCCCAAAGTGCTACACTCCAATGTGTATGCGTGCTTCCATATCCTACGACTGAACACATACACACTATACCTATAAGAATGTTATATAATAGGTTGATGGATATCAAAAATATGATTTTCACTCTTGTATAAGATAAAAACCTTTGCTAGACTTGTGTCCACAAAAAACAATTGAAAAACTCCATAAACTAACTGAAATGACAAAAATGACACCAACGCAGTACATGGAGAGGGAAGACAAGTATGGAGCCCATAACTACCATCCACTTCCCGTTGTACTCGAAAAAGGAAAAGGCGTATTCATGTGGGACGTTGAAGGTAAAAGATACTTTGACTTCCTATCTGCCTACTCGGCTGTAAATCAAGGACATTGCCACCCAAGAATTATCAATGCTTTAAAAGAGCAGGCCGATGTACTTACACTCACCTCTCGTGCTTTCTACAACAACATTTTAGGTGAGTTTGAAGAGTTTGTAACCAAGTATTTTGGATACGACAAGGTTCTTCCAATGAATTCGGGTGCTGAAGCCGATGAAACGGCCCTCAAGCTTTGCCGGAAGTGGGCATACAGCAAAAAGGGTATTAAGGATGGAATGGCCAAAATTATTGTTTGCGATGGCAACTTCCACGGACGAACCATTACCATTGTATCCATGAGCACCGACCCCGAATCATTTGGCGGTTTTGGTCCATTCACCCCAGGTTTCATAAAGATTCCCTACAACGATATTCCTGCACTTGAAAAAGCCCTGCAAGATCCCGATGTTGCCGGTTTCCTTGTTGAACCTATCCAAGGTGAAGCAGGGGTGTTTGTTCCCGATGCAGGATATTTGAAAAAAGCAAAGGAACTCTGCAAAGCAAAAAATGTTCTCTTTATCGCCGACGAGGTTCAGACTGGCATTGCTCGTACAGGAAAGATGCTTGCCTGCGATCACGAAAACGTTCGCCCCGATATTCTCATTCTTGGTAAAGCAATCTCCGGTGGTGTTATGCCTGTGTCTGCAGTTCTCGCCGACAACGACATTATGCTTTGCATCAAGCCAGGGGAGCATGGTTCTACCTTTGGTGGAAACCCAATGGCATGCCGCGTAGCTATTGCTGCACTCAACGTGATAAAAGAGGAGAAACTTGCCGAAAATGCTGAAAAAATGGGCAAGATTTTCCGCGAGGAGATGGAAAAGTTCAAGAAGGAGACCAACAGTCACATGGTTGACCTTGTTAGAGGAAAAGGTCTTCTCAACGCCATTGTTGTGCGGCCTAAGAATGGCAAAACGGCTTGGGATGTTTGCCTTGCCATGCGCGATTTGGGCTTGCTTGCTAAACCCACACACGATCATATCATTCGCTTTGCTCCTCCTCTGGTTATTACCGAACCGGAATTGCGAGAGGCACTATCTATTATTCAGAAAGCCTTCAAGCTCTTTGAGTAATCCAAAACAAAAAAAAGCCACCTTCCGGGTGGCTTTTTTTAATTAAGTTGTATTTTTCGACAATTAAATTACCAAAATAATTAAACTGTTAACATCCAAGCCAATCTAATGACCAAACATAATTTTTACGCCTAACTAACATGAAAAAGCACCAACTACTTATTGCAGCAGGTATTGCAACCATGCTGGGTATTGCAGGTTGCGGTAAAACCGAAAAGAAACCATCGCTGGCCTTCTCTCCGGCCAACATGGACCTGTCCATTAAACCTGGAGTAGACTTTTACGACTACGCCAATGGTACATGGATTAAAAATACCCCTATACCTGAAGATAGATCTCGCTGGGGATCGTTCGATCAGCTACAGGAGGAAAATAACGTTTTTGTTAAGGGAATCTTAGAAGAAGCAGCCGCATCGACCAATGCAGCAAAAGGCTCCAACCTCCAAAAAGTGGGTGATTTTTACGCTTCTGGGATGGATACCTCCGCCATCGAAAAGGCCGGATTTACACCACTGAAAGGCGATTTCGAAAACGTTGATAAGCTCACCAAACCTGAAGAAATTCAAACCTACATTGCCAACTTTCTAAAAATGGGGCTTCGTCCAGCATTCAACTTCTATGTTACTCAGGACGAAAGAAACTCCAATAGCATGATTGCAAACCTCTCCCAAGGAGGCTTAGGCTTACCCGATCGTGACTATTACCTAGGCGATGACGGTCGTTCTAAGGAAATCAGAGCCGCCTACTTAAAATATATCGCCAAGTCGTTTGAACTTGCTGGTTTTGACTCTACCAACGCAAAGCAGTTTGGCACCGATATTTTGAACATAGAAACTCGCCTAGCTCAAGCATCACTTAGCCGTAAAGAGAGACGCGATCCTATTAAAACTTACAATAAGGAGACTGTTAAGGAGATGCAGAAATTGGCTCCTGGCATCGACTGGGAATCGTATTTTGTTACCCTTGGTGTTAAGAATCCTGATTCATTCATTGTAGACAATCCCAAATTCTTTACAGAGTTGGGTAAAATGATTAAGGATGTTCCTGTAGACAACTGGAAAATTTACCTAAAGTGGAATATTCTCAACCGGTACTCTCCATATTTGAGCAGTAAGTTTGAGGCCAACAACTTCGATTTCTATGGTAAGCAACTTTCTGGTCGCGAGGTAAACCTCCCCAGATGGCAGCGCGTTGCAGCAACTGCCGATAGAGCCATTGGCGAAGCCATCGGTGAGCTCTACGTTAAAAAGTATTTCCCTGCCGAAGCAAAGGCAAAAATGATTGACTTGGTAAATAACCTTAAGGAATCATACAAGGAGCGTATCAAGCAGCTACCTTGGATGAGCGAGCCCACCAAGGAAAAAGCCCTAGAAAAACTTGCCAAAATTAATGTTAAAGTTGGGTACCCCGATAAGTGGCAGGACTATTCTGCGCTTACCATTAATAGGGATAGCTATTTACAGAATATTAAGAATGCAAGTGCATTCCACTTCCAAGATAACCTTTCTGAGCTTGGAAAACCAGTGGACAGAACCAAGTGGGAAATGACACCACAAACGGTGAATGCTTACTATAGCCCAACCATGAACGAGATTGTATTCCCTGCTGCAATTCTACGTCCTCCTTTCTTTGACTTTAAGGCCGATGACGCTCTGAACTACGGTGGTATTGGTTGTGTAATAGGACACGAAATGACCCATGGATTCGACGACCAAGGTAGGTTATACGACAAGGATGGCAATCTCTCCGATTGGTGGACACCTGCTGATGCACAGAAGTTCAAAGATCTCACTCAGGTTCTTGCTGATGATTACAGCGCCTTTGTTGCCATTGACACAATGCACCTCGACGGAAAGCTCACCCTCGGCGAAAACATTGCCGACTATGGTGGATTAACCATATCCTACAACGCCTTTAAGAAATTGCTTGCCAACGGAAATGAGCCTACAATTGATGGGTTTACTCCTCAGCAACGATTCTTCCTATCCTACGCCAACGTATGGAGACAGGGCATTCGCGATAAGGAGCTAATGAGAAGAATAAAGGAAGACGTTCACTCTCCAGGAAAGTTCAGAGTAAACGGTGCTCTCTTCAACATTCCAGAATTTTACGATGCCTTTAACATTGATCCAAAAGATCCGCTCTACCGCTCACCGGAGAATAGACCGATGATTTGGTAAATAGTGAATTGATAATACCAACAGAAAGCCATTAAATCGCCCGTTAACCGAAACTTTTTAGGTTAACCTCACAATAGAAGAGCGTATTTAGGGTTTTCTGTTGGTATTAATACCTTTAATCACCAATCAAAATACAGTATATAAATTAGACAAATGAAAAACATTGTGACAAAAATTGCAGTTGTTTCCCTTCCGCTGATGATGTTCGCCTGCGGGGGAAATGAGAATCAAGGTCCAAAGGCACTGGATAAGGCCAACATGGACTTGAATGTAAAACCTGGAAACGACTTTTTTGAGTATGCTGGTGGAACATGGCTAAAAAACACCCCTATTCCCGACGATAAAACATCCTACGGTGAATTCGATATGGTATACGAAAAAAGCATTGCCGACGTAAAATCTATCCTAGAGGAAGCTGCTGCCAATGCCGACAAAGACTCCGCTGGAAGCCTAGAACAAAAAATGGGATACTTCTACTCTTCAGGTCTCGATACCAATGCTATCGACAAGAAGGGGTATGAGCCAATTATGCCGATGTTTGGGCAGATCGACTCCATTTCAACAGTTCCTCAAATGCTTAACTTTGTGGCTGAACTACACCTCCATGCCATGAGTAGTATGTTTGACATGGGTATTGAGCAGGACCTGATGAATAGCAAGGTTTACCGCATTTACCTTGGTCAAAGTGGAATTGGATTGCCAGACAGAGATTACTACCTCGAAACAGATGCACGTTCTCAGGATATTCGCAAAGAATACTTGAAGTATGTACAGAAACTCTTAGAAATGGTTGGAGAAGCTCCTGAAAAGGCTGCTGCCGATGCCCAAACAATTATGTCAATTGAGACGAGCTTAGCAAAAGCGTCAAATACCCGTTTGGAGAATCGTGACATGCAGGCCATCTACAACCCAATGCCAAAGGCTGAGCTCTTGAAAAAATATCCTAACCTCAAATTTGACGAATACTTTGCAAATATGGGCGTTAAGTCTGACGAGCCAGTGATTGTAACTCAGCCCAAATTCTTTGCCGAGCTGAACACTATGATTCCTAAGGTATCGATTAACGACTGGAAAACCTATCTTAAATGGAATGTTATTAATTCCAGCACCGGACTTCTCTCCGCTCCTTTTGTGAACGAAAGCTTCCATTTCTACGGCACTGTTCTCTCTGGTCAGAAAACCATGAGCCCACGTTGGAAGAGAATCTCTGGTGCAGCCAACACCTACCTTGGTGAGGCAGTAGGTCAGCTCTACGTTAAAAAGTTCTTCCCACCTGAAGCCAAGGAAAGAATGATTCAGCTGGTAAAAAACCTGCAGTCGGCTTACGAAAAACGTCTAGCCAAAGTTGATTGGATGACCGATTCAACCAAGGCTAAGGCCATAGAAAAGCTAAAAGCCATAACTGTAAAGATTGGATATCCAGATAAGTGGAAAGACTATACCAAGCTCAACATTAAGAAGGACAACTACTTTGACAACGTAATGAGCGCAAGAGCATTCTTGGTTAGAGAGAACCTTGACAAGTTGGGCAAACCGGTTGATCCTACCGAATGGGGTATGACTCCACAGACTGTAAATGCCTACTATAATCCATTGAATAATGAGATAGTATTCCCTGCTGCCATTCTTCAACCACCTTTCTTTAACCTCAAGGCCGACGATGCCGTTAACTACGGTGCAATCGGTATGGTAATTGCCCACGAAATGACCCACGGTTTCGATGATCAAGGTCGTCATTTCAACAAAGATGGCAATATGATTGACTGGTGGACAGCCAAGGATGCTGAGAACTTCAACGCTCGCACCAAGATGCTTGCCGATCAGTTCAGCAAGTTCATTGCTGTTGACAGCCTACACGTAAATGGAAAGTTGACTCTTGGTGAAAATATTGCCGACAACGGTGGCCTGAACATTGCCTATGACGCTTTCCAAATTGCCCTCAATGGCAAGGAGCCAAAGAAGATTGATGGCTTTACTGCTGATCAACGCTTCTTCTTGGGTTACGCTCAGGTTTGGATGGAAAACATTCGTAAGGAGGAGCTCATGCGCCGCATTAAGGAGGATGTTCACTCTCCTGCCCGCTTCCGCGTGAATGGTGCCCTATCCAACATCGATAAGTTCTACGAGGCATTCGATGTTAAACCAGGCGACTCTCTCTACGTAGCTCCCGACAAGAGAGTAAGAATATGGTAATCGAATAATTTTCAAATACGAAGGAGGCTGCTTATGGGCAGCCTCCTTTTTTATGCACCAATGAAAATACAACCTAAATGCTCAAAGCAACCATAATCAACATATCACATAAACGGCGTAAAAAAAGTAAAATCAGCATTTAAAGTATAACTGGTGGTAACTTATACTCATGCAATTTAGTTAGTCTTTATTTCTATGCTTTTCCACTTGGTTTTAGGCTTTAATAGTTCGGTGAATTCACAAAATACAAAAGAGGCTGTCATAAAGAATGACAGCCTCTTTTGTATCAAATAAAAACTATACTATTTCTTCAATCCCGCCTTTTTTAGCAGTGCATCAATGGTTGGCTCCTGTCCCCTAAAGCGAACGTAGAGCTTCATTGGGTGTTCACTTCCTCCCTTTGAAAGGATGTTCTTACGGAACGACTCTGCCGTTGCACGATCGAAAATACCGTTCTTTTCAAATAGGGAAAACGCATCGGCCTCTAGCACTTCAGCCCATTTATAGCTATAGTAACCGGCAGCATAACCACCTGCAAATATATGTCCGAAAGCAGTTGAGAATGCGGTATGTGGAACTGGAGGAAAAAGCTCTGTTGGTGCCATAGCCTTCTGCTCAAACGCAAGCACATCACCAGTAAATGGTTCTGTAATGGAATGCCAAGCCATATCCACAATGCCAAAGCTGAGCTGACGAACGGTAGAGTATCCACTGAGGTAATTCTTGCTATCAATGATTTTCTGAACCAACTCAGCAGGAATTTTCTCGCCAGTTTTATAGTTTACGGCAAAGAGGTCGAGCCACTGCTTTTGCAATCCCCAATTCTCCATGATTTGCGAAGGTAACTCCACAAAATCCCTGTAAACAGAGGTTCCTGTTAAGCTATTGTAGGTTCCATCGGAAAGCATACCGTGAAGCGCGTGGCCAAACTCATGTAAGAAGGTGGTAACCTCGTAGTGAGTGAGTAAGGCGGGCTTTGTTTCGGTGGGTTTTGTAAAGTTGGTAACCACCTGAATAAACGGAATTACATTTTTGCCGTCAACCTTATACTGTTTACGGAAGGAGGTCATCCAAGCACCCTGGCTCTTGCCAGCACGTGGAAATGGATCTAAGTATAGAATGGCAATCAGCTTGCTAGAATCGTTATACACCTCATAGGCAGTAACATCGTTGGCGTATACCGGTATCGACTTGTTCTCTTTAAAGGTTAAGCCATACAGCTTTCCAGCAAGGGTAAAAATTCCCTCCCTTACCTTATCGAGCTGGAAGTATGGTTTTAGCAGCTCATCGTTTAAGCTATACTTTTCATCACGCAGCTTCTCGGAATAGTAACTCCAGTCCCAACGCTCAATCTTACCAACAAAGCCATGCCTGTGCGCATACTCTTCAACCTCTTTCACATCGCTTTCGGCAACAGGCTTGGAGGCCTTAAGCAAGTCTGCAAGAAAATTATTCACCTTTTCGGCAGACTCCGCCATACGATCCTGCAGCACCAAATCGGCATAGTCCTTAAAGCCCAATAAATTGGCCATCTCCAGCCGAAGGTTAACTATCTGACGAATCACCTCACGGTTATCGGTCTCCTTATTCCGAATTCCCCGGGTAGAGTATGCAATATAGAGTTGCTTCCGGAGATCACGATTATCGGCATACTTCATAAAAGCAAGAAAGCTCGGCTGCTGAAGGGTGAAAACCCATCCATCGAGGTTTCGCTCTTTGGCAACCATTGCCGCTGCTTCTAGCGCACTCTCTGGTAAACCTGCCAATTTACTTGAATCGGTAATGTGTAGAATGTAGCTATTCGTTTCCGCCAGAACATTCTTGTTGAACTGAAGTGACAGTTCACTCAACTTACGTGTAACCTCGCGGTAACGGGCCTTTGACGCAGAATCTAGATTGGCACCGTTCTTCACAAATCCGCGATAAGTTTTTTCAACAAGGGTCATCTGCTCTGTGTCAAGCCCAAGGTCGTTACGCTTATCGTAAACCGCCTTTACTCGCGAAAACAACTTCTCATTAAGGTTAATATCGTTGCTAAAGTCCGAAAGAAGTGGTGAAACCTCCTGTGCAATGGCTTGCATTGTACTATCGGTATTCGCCTCATTCAGGTTGAAGAAGATATTGCTTACCCTATCGAGCAGCTTGCCGGATCCATCAAGTGCCACAATGGTATTTTCAAAAGTTGGTTCAGCCTTATTATCAGCAATTGAGTCAACCTCCGCTTTAGCTTGCTGAATGGCAACATCAAAAGCCGGCTTGTAGTCCTCATGCCTAATTTTATCGAAAGGCGGTGTTTGGTAAGGGGTATTATACTCTCCCAGAAGAGGGTTTGAGGAGGTCTTACTTCCCTCATTACACGATGTAGCTCCCATAAGCAGTAAAATACAATAAAATAGATACCTTGGTTTCATTAAATTTAGGTTTTTGGGTTAATGTAAATGAGCCGACAAAAATAGTTTTTTTTGCTGGTAAATAAGCATTTGACCTATTCGAGAAATAAGGGTTTAGCTATTTGCAAAAATTACAACCCTCTCCGGTGCTAAAGGGGAATCCATGTTTTGCATTACCTTTGCCCAATGCAAAACATGTCAACTTTAGTAAGCAGTACGCTGAGTTCAATGGGTATATCGCAGCTTACCCACATGCAGGAAGAGGCCATAAAAGCCTGTATTGCCCCAGGCGATGTCATTCTGCTTTCGCCTACAGGCTCCGGAAAAACGTTAGGATTTTTGCTACCGTTACTGCAGATTATGAATCCATCGGTTTCTGGTGTTCAAGCGCTTATACTTTCTCCCTCCAGGGAACTATCCCTCCAAATTGAGCAGGTTTTTAGAAAGATTGCCACTGGTTTCAAGGTAACTTGCTGCTACGGAGGGCACGCCATTAAAACAGAAATGAACAGCCTAGTGGAGCCGCCGGCCCTACTTATTGGCACCCCGGGTAGAGTTGCTGACCACCTTAGAAGAAATAGCTTTAGCACCTCGAACATAAGGACGTTGGTGCTCGATGAATTCGACAAGTCGCTGGAGCTGGGATTTCACGATGATATGGCAAATATTATTGAACAGCTACCCCAACTGAACAAGCGAATTCTTACCTCGGCCACCCAGTCGGATACTATTCCCTCATTTACAGGAATACGCAATCCAACAACGTTAAACTTTCTGGAAAAGGAACCTTCGTCAGCACTTACCACCATGCTTGTTGCCGCAACGGGAAAAGATAAATTTGATTCACTTTTTCGCCTCATATGTAAACTGGGAAACGCCCCTACCCTTGTATTTTGCAACCATAGGGAAGCGGTAGACAGAATTTGTAACCTACTGAACGAAAAAGGGGTAGTAAGCGATGCCTTTCACGGTGGTATGGAACAGGAAGATAGGGAGCGGGCCATCATCAAGTTCAGAAATGGAAGCCACAACCTTTTGGTCACCACCGATTTGGCCTCCAGAGGGCTCGACATACCAGAGATACAAAATATTATCCACCACCAGCTACCACAAAATGAGGAGGCGTATACCCACCGTAACGGACGAACCGCTCGAATGCATGCCAACGGAAATGCATACCTCATCCTTTCCGAAGAGGAGTATCTCCCCCCCTTTGTCGATCCTGCTATTGAAACATTTGATGTTTCCGGCGAAGTTGTCCTGCCCGATCCTCCAGAATGGGTAACCCTCTACATTGCCGCTGGCAAAAAAGATAAGGTTAACAAGATCGATATAGTGGGACTACTACTGCAAAAGGGAGGTCTTGCCAAGGAGGAGTTGGGTCGAATTGAGGTGCTCGATTACGTGGCTTTTGCTGCTGTAAAAAGGAGCAAAGCGCGTAGGACCATTGACCTACTGCGCAACCAACCTCTAAAACGGAAAAAGATTAAGATCGATATCTCCTATTGAACCAAGCCTTTATTAACGTCCAAGAAAGTTGCTAATTAAGCCGAGTAGCTCTTTTTGCGCTATGGGCTTAGAGAGGTAAGCGTCGCATCCAGACTTAAGTAACCGTTCCCTATCGCCGCCCATTGCATAGGCGGTTGTGGCAATAATAGGAAGGTGCGGGCGGGCAGCTTTCAATCGTTTCGTTGCCTCCTCTCCATTCATAACAGGCATTTTAATGTCCATCAATACGAGGCTAATGCGGCTATCGGAAAGTCCCATTTCCACAGCCTCTTTCCCATTTGTTGCCCTAATTATTGAAGCACCAGTATTGGCCATTAGCTCCTCAAGGTATAGGAAGTTTACATCCTCGTCCTCAGCCACCAGTATAACTATTCCGGCTAGGTTGTTTGAGCTAATGGCTGCTGCTCTTTGAGATCCAATTTGTGAGGATTCTGAAGACACATGGGGCGTAGTAAAGTAAAACGTGGTTCCTATCCCTACCTCCGACTCCAACCATATTCTACCGCCCATTACCTCAACAAATGCCTTGGAAATAGACAATCCCAAGCCAGAACCGCCATAGTGACGCTCCAAGTCGGTTTCAACTTGCCTAAAGCGCTCAAATACCAACTGCTGATTTTCCGGTGAAATACCGATACCAGTATCCTTCACGTAAAATTTCAGAAAGCCATTCTCCTCCAATACGCCAAATTCAATGTACCCCTTAGGAGTGAACTTCAGGGCGTTGTTGATGAGGTTCGTAATTACCTGCGTTAGCTTGGCCTCATCGGTTACAATGTTACAGTGCTCCTCTGGAACAGCCATACTTAACCGCAACTCCAACTTTTTAAGGGCGGCCTGAGGATCGAGCAACGCCTTTACCTTGGTCATGAGAGCAGTGAGGTTTGTGCTTCCCATGTTTATCTTCACCTGATTCGTTTCAATTTTGGAGATATCGATGATATCGTTGATAATTGAAAGAAGCTGTTGGCTGGTTTTTTTAACAATATCAAGGTAAAATGCACGCTTCTCCGAAGTTAAGTTGGGTAGCCCAAGCATTTCAGAAAAACCGAGTAATCCATTCATGGGAGTTCGAATCTCGTGGCTCATGTTGGCAAGAAATGCAGACTTAAGCCTATCACTCTCTTCCGCCTTATCCTTTGCTGCCAGCAACTCCTCGTTTATAGCCTGAATGCGGGCGTTGCTTTCAACCAACTCCTCATTGAGGGCATAGTAAGCCTCATTCTGCTCTATTAACCTACTCTCGCTGTTACGCAACGAAATCTCATACTGTTTCCTTCGTGTAATATCTTCACTAATTACCACCACGCGCGAAACGGAGGAGCTACTGGTTGCAAACGGAAAAACTTTGCCCAAAAACCATAGCGTTCCTCGGTTACTATCCACCTCATAAACAAGCGAAAAACTTCGTGCCTCACCAGAAATAACTGATTTTATCCCATCGGCAAAGGAGTAGGCACTCTCCTTACCATTTCCGGCGGCCTTAAGACATTCATCTATAAAATTTTTTCCTATGCTTGCCGACCGTAATATGGCATGGTCTGCCTTGGAAAACTCGAGCCAAGACTTGTTAATGGTAAGCACCTCTCCGTTTTCATTTAACACGCATATCAACGCCGATAGAGAGTCGAGCGTAGACTGAGCGAGCTGGTGTGATTCCTGAACAGCCCTTTCGGCCTTAACCTTCTCCGAAACATCGTTAATAAGAACCAACCTAGCATGCTTTCCTAAGAATTCAATGGGGTTTGAAGTTATCTCCACAAAAACTACGGTGCCATCTTTCAGCAAGTGCCTCCACGGACGTGAATGGGTTCTTTGCCTTGATTTATCACTTAACGCCTTGTGCAACTCTTCCAAATCCTCTTTTGGCCGAATATCTTTTATGGTCATTGTTAAAAATTCCTCACGGGAATATCCATATTTTAGAACCATTGCCTCATTAACAGCCATATAACGTAGGGTAACCGAGTCATACACACACATCGGCATGGGATTGCTCTCGAAGAGTAGCTTATACCTTGCTTCACTCTCCCTAATAGCTAACTCGGCCTCCCTCTTTTCTGTAATATCGTGAAGAACACAATGAGTCTGCTTAAACCTACCATCCCTATCGTTGGCAATGCGACCATCTACTTCGAACACAATTGCTCGTTCGTTACTCTTATGGCGAAGTATAAAATCTACTCCCGAAACCCTACCGGACTGCTTGAACTTTGGAAATCGTTCAAGAAACAGCGGTACCTGATCGGGAACCAACAGCTGAGCAAAACTCCGACCAATTACCTCTTCCCGCGTATAGCCTAACCGTTCGAGCCATGCTTTGTTAACCTCCACAATTTCACCATTTTCATTCAGCGATTGATAGGGTACCGGAGCTTGTTCGTAGAGCAACCTGAAATACTCCTCACTTTTTTCCATCGCAACTTGGTAGCCGTGCTGCTCGGTAATATCTTCTATCACCCCCACTGCCTTAGTTGGCTTACCCTCCAAGTCCACTTCCAGCTGGGCAATGGCATGAACCCAGCGAGCAGGCTCACCGTTGGAGGGCATAATTTCAAACTCCTCGTCGAAAGTTACACCATGCTGAGTAAGGTTCATTAACGACTGGTGTATAGGCTCCTTGTTGGTTATGCACTGTTCAATCACATCCAGTGATACCGTGTTATTCTCCTTCACATCAAGACCATATATCCGAAACGACTCATTGGAACCCCAAATCGTTTTCGTTACAGGATCAAGCTCCCAGCTGCCAATATGCCCAATGCGCTGCGCCATTTCCAGCCTCTCCTTCTGAACCTTAATGGAGGCCTCCGCATCCATTCGTTCTCGCTCCTTTGCATCTATTTCAATGGCAAATGAAATATCTGAAGCAAGCTCATCAAGCAACTTAACCTCATCCTTACCAAAAAAGTCAGTTCTATCCACATTGAAGCCCACAACTCCAATTACTAGCTGGTTTATTTTAAGAGGGAAAAAGGCAGATGATAGAATTCCTTGCCCATTGAGTTCCGCAGCACATGGCATATCCTTTACGGAATTACATACATGAAGTACTCCTTCGGCTATTGTCTTTGCCACAGGACAAGTCTGGTTATTTGGCGATTTAAGGCACGAGGCTATTTGCAGTGAATCGTTGGATTTTGCCACCTCAACCAATTCATTATTCCCGTTTAAAAGGCCAATCCATATGCTCTTGTATCCGCCAATGGTAACGCCAATTTCGCAAATGCGTTGGTATAGCTTATCCAGGTCCCTAATACGCACAATGGACTGGTTAACCTCGCTAAGAACGGAATATATCCTGTTAAGCCGCTTTATCTGTAACTCGCTCTGCTTTCTTTCGCTGATGTCGGTAAAAACACCCAGAATGCCCATCACATCCCCACTCTCATCCTTAACGGGTGCTTTAGTGATAAAAATGGTTCTTTCCTCTCCGTTCAGCGCATAATTTTCCTCAAACTGCTCGGCTATCCCAGTGGAGAGTATACGAGTATCATCGGCACGAAACTTTTCGGCAAGCGCCCTGTCGTGCAGGTCGTAATCCGTTTTCCCAACAATTTCTTCGGGTAAAATGCCAAGATCCTCTGCCACCAGTCCGTTGCACGATACATAGACTAAATCTCTGTTCTTAAAGAATATCTTTTGAGGGACGCTTCGAATCAGTGTTGAATACAAATCCTCCCTTTCCCGAAGCCTTCGCTCCTGCTCAAACCTCAACTGGTATGCCTTTGATTTTTGGGAGTGAACAACAAGAAATTGCGCTACAATTATGGCAGCAAAAAAAAGCACAACAACAAAAAGAAGAAGTATACTTCGTGCTCGCAACGGTGCGTAAGCTTCATTTTTAACAATTCTGGAAACCAAAAACCAAGGAGATGCTGCAACCCTTTTGGAGTAAGCCAAATACTGCTCTCCACTAGGGCCACGCATTGTCCAAACTCCCTCGCCAGCAAAGTATGCTGGTCGATTAACATTGATGGAATCAACAATGGGCAGTCTTATCCGAAGTGCAGCATCGTTCGTATTCTTTGTGCTATTCAAAAAGAGCATTGAATCTCCCTCCTGCCTCAATAAAAGAATGTCAGCAGTTTGAAAAGGGGCAGGCCACGTTGCAAGCACCTGATAAACGTAGTCATCTGGATACATTCTAAGTACAGCAATCTCGTTAATTGATTTCCCGTGCCCTGTCGTGTTAAGTGGAATTAGCAGGCATAAAAATGTATGCTGAGTATGCTCATTACGATAAAAGTCTAGAAACATCACCTTTCCTTTGGCAATGCACTCCTTTGCTTTGGCAGAAACTTCGGTAGAAAGGGGGCGTTGATTTGTTGCTTCCTCAAAATCGACCCTGCCATCTTCGTTAACCAAAAAAAAGTCGTAGTGATGGCTAATCTGCAGCTGCTTAACAAAATCAACCAGCCGATTTCTTACGGCAGTATTGGACGAAAGTGTCAAGTAGCTGTTAACCAGCTTGTGAAATTCATCGTTGGTTTGCAGGTATATGGCATCCGATAGTCGCTCTTCTCTCCAATCGGAAAGATCGTCAGCCTTAAGAATGGCAACCGATGTCAGCTGACTGGATACAATCCTCTTGAAGTGGTTGCTGAAATTGTAATAGTTTAAGTAGACTATTACCGCAACTGCAACCATTAAAAAAGCTAAAAAACCGATCAAAAGTTTACTCAGAAACGATAGATTCCTCATGAAGCGAAAAAATTTTATCTACCTGAAAAATACGACATTATTTGTTCAAAAGTTATTTAAATGTATTCTATCAAGACATAAATACCAAGATGAATAGCGATGCCATGTGTTTTGTACTATGGGTAAACCGCCTGTGCATTAAATAAAAACAGTTTACACAAAAAAAAAGAAAAAGAGAACTATCACCTAATAAAGTGATAACAATCAACTAATAGCGATGCTCCTAGCACTTCCTTATTTAGTGTAGATATTAAAAAGTAGCAATGATTACCTCAATGTTTGCTACTTTTGTTCCCTTTGCAAGCGCTCCACTGCATTACTTTGAAATGCAAAGTTTTGATCTTGCTTTGCATTGCTCACAATGCTCAACAAATACATTAGATGGAAAAGCATCACGCAAACATGATTGCACTGGGGAATCAGCCCATTGGAAAGTTGCTGTGGCAATACTTTCTTCCCGCCTTTGCCGGTGTAATCATCAACTCGCTCTACAACATTGTCGACCGAATATTTATTGGGCAAGGCGTTGGAGCCTTAGCACTCTCTGGACTTAGCGCAGTATTCCCAATCATGCTCATCATGATGGCCTTTGGAATGCTTATTGGAATGGGGGCTGGTGTAAGGATCTCCATTAACCTAGGTCGAAAAGATTTAAGAAGAGCCGAGCTGGTGTTGGGTAACGCCTTTGTTCTCATGCTGGTAATGTCCATTCTAATTACTGTTCTTGGATTTGCCATAAAGGGTCCCATGCTTCACATGTTTGGAACAGGACCCGAAACCTACGATTATGCCAACCAGTATCTCAACATCATTCTACTAGGCTCCGTATTTAACATCGTGGGCTTTTCCATGAATAACCTCATCCGCTCCGAAGGAAACGCAAAGGTTGCCATGTTCTCCATGCTCATCAGTGCAGGAACCAACCTAGTGCTCGATCCCATTTTCATTTTTGGGTTACACATGGGGGTAGCTGGCGCCGCATGGGCAACCATAATTTCGCAGGTAATTCTATGTATTTGGGTTATCCGCCACTTCAGAGGTAAGAGGGCGGTAATAAAACTCCGATTAACCAACTTTAGAATAAAAAAAGAGATTATAGTTTACATTGTAACGATTGGATTTGCACCGTTCTTTATGCAGCTGGCTGCCAGCATGGTGCAGGGCACATTCAACACCCAGCTGGTTAAGTATGGTGGCGATATCGCCATTGGAGCCATGGGCATAATCAACAGCGTGTCGATGCTACTGGTGATGTCGATAATTGCCATTAATATGGCGGCACAGCCCATCATAGGCTTTAACCACGGTGCCAGAAATCACCGTCGCGTAAAGGAGACGCTCATTACGGGAATTAAGGCCGCAACAGCCATATGTGTGGGAGGCTTTCTGCTGGTGCAGCTATTTCCCGGAGCCATTATTCGCCTATTCAACACCGACAATGCGGAGCTTCTGCAGATTGGCCGTCATGGGTTAAGAGTATTCCTTGCCGTAATGCCTTTAATTGGCTTTCAAATAATTACAGGAAACTACTTCCAGTCGACAGGAAAAGCCAAGGTAGCTGCTTTTCTATCGCTGCTACGGCAGGTACTCGTGCTGATACCGGTATTGCTAATTCTTCCCCACTTCTTTGGACTAAAGGGAATATGGCTTGCTGCCCCCATTTCTGACTTCATTGCCGCCACCATTGTTTTTGTGCTGCTGGTAAAGGAACTAAAGCGGCTAGATAGAGCCATAGAAACGGAGAGAATATAGGCATTAGAGTAAAGCCCCCTGCTAAACCTTAAGGTGGATTACTCCAATGTTTGTTGTAAAAGAAAGCAAGAGACGCAAAATCTTGCGCCTCCATTGGAGGAAAATTTTATGCCCTTCTCCCTAATCAATCCTAAATTCATGACCACAATTGAAACAGTGGTAACGCTTACGAAATGAGGGAAATGGTGAATATAGGTAAAAGAGGAGGGTAAAAAGGACAGAAACAATGGCCTCCAAAGGACCCTGTCGTACCCTTACAGAATAGCCAAACGCTGTGTTTTCAGAGCTGCAATGGGGGCATTTGACAATTGGACGACGGCTGATCTTCCGCTTATTAGAAATAAGGTCGCTTTCGAGGTAGAAAACCGTTTTTTTAGGCCGGAAAAATAAACCCAAGGTGCCGCCATATAGCGATTTCCAGAACCCCTTTCTGGTAGGCTGATCAGCTGCAAAACCCTTTTCACTCTTTATAATCTCCACAACCTCCTCAGTGTTGAGGTAGGTTATCTCCAACTTTTTAATTAGCTCTTCGCGGGTTAACTTAGGATTTTGACGGATGGCCTCCTTCAGCTGAAGTTCCTCCTCGGTACGAAGAAACTCCTCATCATCCGTCATTTCAAACTCATTGGCCTCAATTGCCGCCAAGATAGCTTCGGCTTGTTCGAAATCGGCATCGTTTACCTCAAGGGTTGCACCACCCACAGCATGAGAGTAGAATGGCTGAACCCCAAGGATATTCTCGTTTCCGATATAGGAAGGAATTCCCTCTGCTTCGAGACGTCCCTGTATCACGTATAGCTCCGAAGGATAGGTAACAACTTTTAACGTTTTCAACGCAGTGACGTTTAAGTTTCTATTCCGGAAATATAGCAAAAAGAAGCAGCCAAATCAATGGGGCTGCTTGGCACACTAATACCCAACTAGCACAGCACGGCTACTTCGTTAACTCCTCCTCGGGGTTACAAATGGGCAACGAGAAGAAGAATGTTGATCCTATCCCCTCCACGCTTTCGAACCAGAGCCGTCCCCCCATCATTTCCATTAGCGCTTTGGATATGGCAAGGCCAAGACCTGCGCCGCTAAATTGCCACTCCCCCTTGTTGTAAAACTGTGTAAAACGGGTGAACACCTTTGACTGCTCCTTGATGGGAATTCCAATGCCCGTATCCTTAACGTAAAAAATGATGCTCCCATCGCTGGTATTCCAACCAGCTTCTATCACCCCACGCATGGTAAACTTAATGGCGTTGTCGAGCAGGTTATGCATAACCTGCTGCACCTTCACCATATCGGCAAATACGCTCTCCTCCACAGGAGGATGGATAACCACGAGCTTAACTTCAGGACCCGTCTTGGTGAGAGGGTAGAGAAGTTCAAGATTTGAAAAGGCCGCGGCTAGAGTAAACTTGGTAATATGTAGCGAAAACTGCCCCGACTCCAACTTGGCAATATCAATCAAATCGGACACTATTTTTATGAGATCGCGGCTACAACCATTAATAATCTCCCCGTAACGTTGGGTTGACTCATCGGAGGGAATACGCTTGCGAAGCAGCTCAGTGAAGCCCATAATACCATTTAGCGGCGTTCTAATCTGGTGCGACATGTTGGAAAGAAAGGCCGATTTTAGCTTATCGCTCTCCTCTGCTTTCTCCTTCAAGTTCACCAAGGAGTGCTTTTGCTCAATGTAGGTGCGTAGCGAATCACCAATGCGGCTGAAATCACGTCCGTAGGATGAGAGCAACTGTGCCTTATCGGCGTCCTCATTGGCAATGGCCTCCCCCACTATTTTAAGTGGACGTGTAATCCAGTGTGAAATCATGAAAAACAGGGTAAATAGAATTACCAGTGAGGAGAGCACAATTATGTGAATCAGGTTGGAGGAGTATCGGCGGTACTCCTTAAGAAAAGGAAATTCTTTCCTAACGCATAAGCTAGAAATGGCTCTATTTGCTGAATTGATAACTGGCACCTTAATCTGTATGATTCCGGTGCTTTGATCGGTAGCAGGTGTACCTTCGTTGCAAACGAAAATTTCCCCACCAACAATACCTGCAATATCGTTGTAAAATGCTGCATCCCAAACCTTAGCCACCACAAAGTAGCCAAAGGAGCGGCCATTCCTGTCGGTTGGACTAGTATACTGAATGGTAGCACCGAATAGCTCCACTATGGTGCTATCAATGTACATAACATCCCCAAAGGAACCATTCACCGATAGGCTATCAAAGAAGGAAGATGGTAAGGTGATCCGCTGGAGCGTTTTATGCTCGGGTCGAACAGCACTAAATATAAACTTTCGCTCTGGAGAATACACCTGAAGCTCATCGGTATGGTAGTTATGCAGAATGGGCGGCAAAAAATGTTCCGCCCAGCTGCGATTTCCATGCTGCATAAAGTAAACAAACTCATCCCAATGCGCATAGTCTACCACTCCCTGCTTTATTCCAGTCCGCTTCAGCGCCAGCACATTCTCTACCCCCTTGCGCAGCTGCTCCCCATGCGATTGCATAAAAATGCTGGTTTTTCGAGTGCTCAAATAGCTGCTAAAAAAGACCAGTATAATCAAAAGCACAAGCAATTCGGAGAGGAATAGCAGAATAATCCGTCGGGTAGAAAATTGCTTCATAGATTAAAAAACTAGACTTAAATATAACTATTGAAAAAGGTTAATGGGAGATTATGTTTTACCAGCAGCACAAAAACAATGACGTACGAAGTAAATTTTTTGATAAGAAATAATACGAAAGGCGAAAACCCACCTCACCCAATTCACCTTTACTCCTAATACCGTCCCCTACAGGGAAATAAGTTGACCACATCTATTTAGGCGGCGTGTCACCCAACGAAATTATTATACGACAATTCGCTAAGATGTTACCATTCATAAACAACTGGATTACAAAATTGATGTTTTAGCTTCATTTAATATTGATGCCACTATTCTTTTGCGCCCTATTTTGTATGTTCGTCCAAATGTTATAAATTGGTTTGCTGAATGCTAAAGTTCTATGCTGAACCAGCTGTGTTCTACAATAGATACTCCGGCATTTGCATCGCTCAATGAAGGAATATTTTACCGCTTATGGATAGATAAGCCACACCAGAGTTAAAGTTTTTTGTTGACATGAATACCCTTTCTTATTATGTAACTAATTATTAACCAACGTATCTAACTTTGATTAAAAATTATGGGAGCAATTAAGAATGAAGAAGTTCTGCGCGTTGCAGGCTACGTGTTCAATAGCTACAAGCGCGATGTGAAAGACTTTAAGGCGTTTTCAACGCTATTTAACGACCCCTTTACCGCTGAATTCGAGGCCAAGTTCAATGAGCTCAAAGAGCTTGTTGAACCGCAAGCGCTTACCAGCGAGCTGAAAAAAGTTACCGCCAGCCTCAACGAAGCGCTTAGCCATATGCTGGAACTCGCTAGCCGTCTCGATGCATTTATCGGATTTGCTGGCAGGGAGAGCCTACCTAAACCCGGAGCATTCAACCTCCAGTTTGTTCGTAAGTATTTGCATGCACACAATGTGGATGCCTTTTACAAGGCCGTATCGGTAACCATTTCGGAGATTGAGGCGCATAAGGCTGAGCTTACCAAGGGTGGCATGCCTGCAACCTTTGGCAACGAGATAGCTCAGCAGAAGGATAAGATATTTAAGCTGAACCAGGATCGCCAGGCGAAGCTCAGCGAACGCAAGCAGCTGGTGGTAACCAACATTGCCAAGATTGAGGAGATGACGACCCTCATTTCAAAAATCAACAAGTTTGGCAAGCTTATCTACAAAAAGAGCAACCCCGAAAAAGTTGACGACTATACCATAGCTAACCTAATACAGCAAGTTCAACAACAGGCAAGAGCCGAAAGCAAAAAAGCCTAGCATTGACTACTGCACTGCAAGCCACCTTCGGGTGGCTTTTTTGTTTTAAAATGACAGGCACAGATGAGAAGATTGCTGAGTGAGTCCGAAGACAGAAGTAGGAAGTCCGAAGTGGTAGCGGCTAACCTACAGCCTTTAAGCCTACAGCCTCTTTCCCTAACCCCCTAACAGCCCAAAAAAACAACGTATAGCTAAATTGACTACATTTGGTAAAGATGTGATAGCATTGTGCAATACAGACAAATACAGCTTTATCATACATGTAAACGAGTTATGCTTCACTAAACAAAAAGAGCCTTATGAAAAAAATTATTTTGCTTGGAATTATTATAGGATTTATTTCCTGCGGTTTTAAGAATGGCGTTGCCCAGGAGAAAGTTGCGGATAACCCAGAGCTTGGTAAAATGTTTAAAAGTGACCAAGCAGATAGAACTACTTCAAATATCGATTGGAACATTGTGCAAAAACACGATAGCATAAGGGAAAAAAGAGTCTATGAACTATTAGATTCAAATAAAGTGCTCACCGCCGCGGACTATAAATATGCAGCATTGATTTTTCACCATGGAGAAGACTCTGTGGCATATGGAATGGCTGTAAAGCTGATGAAAAAATCTTTAGAATTGGATTCAACAAGAAATAAATGGTACTTGGCTGCAATAACTGACAGATATTTGTTGAGCATAAATAAACCTCAAATTTATGGTACGCAATATAAGAGATTAGCGAATAAGATTATGGTGAAAGAAGAAATGGACTCAACAATAATTACTGACGCTGAAAGAATAGAATATGGTGTGGAAACTTTAGCTGAGCAAAGAGAGAAACTAAAAAATTTGAATAGAAAGAAACTAACAGAATTGCTGGATGAAGGGAAAACCATTGATGAAATAGTCCTACTTGTCAAGCAAGGAAAAGATAAGAATTTTGAATATGATTTACGTGAAACCTGGTTTAATCACTTTGGTTATAATCTTATGAACAAAGGAAAAAAGGAAGACGCATTAAAAATATTTAAATTAAATACAGAATTATACCCAAATAGTTTTAATACGTTTGATAGTTACGGTGAATGTCTATTAAATCTTGGAGACAAAGAAAATGCTATCATTGCATATAAGAAATCCTTAGAATTAAATCCTAAAAATGAAAATGCAAAAAAAGTATTATCAGAAATTGAATAGCAAAGCATAGCTGTGAGCCTTATTGCATAAGATGTTAGGTTGTTATACCCCCTTTGTTATCCTCAACTTGGTTAGAGATGGATAATAAACGGGGGAAAACCATGCACTGCAATCACCCAGAAGAAGTAGAAAGAGTCCGAAGACAGGAGTCGGAAGTCGGAAGTGCTGCAGCGGCTTACCTATAGCCTATTAGCTTACAGCCTTTTTCCAACGCCCCAGCGGGGTGCAATCTTGATAGAAATGCATGGATATAAGGAGCAGGCGGTGCGCACACCTCCGTTGTTCAATGCGCCGAATTTACCCCGCACCGCAATATCCGAAAAGTGTTAAAAGAGTTCGAAGTCCGAAGTGGTGTAGCGGCTTACCTACAGCCTTTCATCCTAATCTCCTAAAAGCCTCCTCACCTAACAACCTCCTCCCTTCCTCCTCGTAGGCAGGACCTAGGATTGTAACAAAACTAATTTCGAGGAGGTTTGTTAAAGAGTAAATTATAACCGGAGGTGACATACCATGAGAAAAATAATCGTTCTATCATTTATTACCTTAGATGGGGTAATGCAAGCACCGGGTGGACCGGAAGAAGATACATCGGGCGATTTCAAATATGGAGGTTGGGTTGCCCCTTACTTCGACGAAGTTGGAGGTAAGGTAATGGAGAAGCAGCTGAAACCCGCAGACCTTCTTTTGGGTAGAAAAACGTATGAAATTTTTGCCTCCTTCTGGCCAGAACATGCCGATATGTGGCCCGGCATCAATGATGTTACAAAATACGTAATGTCCAAAACCATGAGGAGGTCAGACTGGGAAAACTCAGTATTTATTAACAGCGTGGAAGATATCAAAAAGCTCAAAAATTCAGAAGGTTCCGACATTCAGGTTCACGGCAGTGGCGAGCTCATACAGCTGCTACTGAAGAATGATTTAGTGGACGAGCTCTGGCTCAAAATTTACCCGCTAACTCTTGGTAACGGGAAAAAGTTGTTCAACAGCGGCACCATACCGGCAGCCTTTACTTTAACGGAGAGCTTGGTTACACCAACCGGCGTAATTATAGCCAACTACAAACGAGCAGGAGAAGTGAAGACGGGTAATATGGGAGCTTAAAAGTAAAAAGAGTCCGAAGACAGGAGTCGGAAGTGATGCAGTGGCTTACCTACAGCCTAAACACCTAAACCCCTAACAGCCTCTTTAGTGACAATCGAAGTGCAGCAACCAATTTCCCCGCCATTTATGGCGGGAGTGACGACAACTTCTCAAAAGTGAACGGTGCACGCTGGTTTGGTGTTCAAGACACATTAGCCACCATGCACCGCAACAGCTAAGAGGAGGGAAAAGAGTCCTAAGTGACGCGACTTACTTGCTTAAAACAAAATATTATGACAACAAACAAACCTGATAATACAGCATTGCGGACAGCCTTATGGCGAGCACTGCACGTTTTGACAGACGACAAACCTTACATAATTGAGGATAGTATAGGATACGACCTAATCAAACCTGATAAAGATTGGCAGGAACGTCCCGACATGAAATACACAAAGCGACTTCGTGCTTCCATTGTTGCCCGTGCCCGTTTTGTTGAGGATGTAGCCAAAGAACAAGTTGAAAAAGGTGCAAAGCAGTATGTTTTGCTGGGTGCAGGACTTGACAGCTTTGCCCAGCGAAATGTAGAAATCAGCTCGCAAGTTGACATTTACGAAATTGACCAACCCGACACCTTGGCTTGGAAAGAAGATAAGCTTATCGAAAACGGCTACAAAATCCCAACCAATCTTCACTTCGTTCCTGTTGACTTTGAAACTTCATCCTGGTGGAATGAGCTATTGAATAAGGGTTTTGACGTTCGCCAAACAACCTTTGTTTCCTGCACTGGTGTTACGCTTTACCTTACCAAAGAAGCCATTGTAGACACGCTAAAAAAGATGACTTCACTTGCGCCGGGTTCAACCATTGCAATAGCATTTTATTTGCCATTGGAGCAGCTTGACAAAGAGGACAAACCTTTAATGGAAATGTCAATAAAAGGAGCAGCCGCTTCCGGAACACCGTTTGTAAGCTTTTATCCGGTTGACGAAATTGTGAAGCTTGCCGAAGAAATTGGTTTAAAAGAAATTCAAACCGTTTCAACAAAGGATATGAAGGAAAGATACTTTAAAGACAGAACCGACAACCTTATTCCCGCGAGCGGAGAATTTTTTTTGATTGCCAGAATATAAAAGCTACCGCTAGCAAGGGCTTATGCGGTGCCCAGTCCCGACCATTGTTACCAAGCACCGCAATCACCAAGGGAAAGTAGAAAAGAGTCCGAAGACCGAAGTCGGGAGTGCTGTAGCTGCGTACCTATAGCCTATCAGCCTACAGCCTTTTCCCAGCACCCCAGCGGGGTGCAATCTTTATAGAAATGCAGGAATATAAAGAGCAGGCGGTGCGCACACCTCCGTTGTTCAATGCGCTGAATTTACCCCGTACCGCAATATCCGAAAAGTGTTAAAAGAGTCAGAAGACAGGAGTCAGAAGTCCGAAGTGGTGTAGCGGCTTACCTACAGCCTAAACATCGAATTAAGACCCCCACCAACCTCCCCCTAAAAAGGTGAGGCGCTCGCTTTGCATTGCAAAGCAATGGCACTGAGTTATCAGGTTGTTAGCATGTTCCTTCCCCTCGCAGGAGAAGGCCCGGAAGGGGTCGGTGGTTTAACTCCCTTTACTTGGTATGGTTCTATTTTCAATTCTGTTAATGGAGAAGAAAATAGAGAAATGTGGTGTATCTAAAGACTTCTCCCAGCGCCCCAGCGGGGTGCAATCTTTATAGAAATGTAATAATATAAGGAGCGGGCGGTGCGCACACCTCCGTTGTTCAATGCGC
>MTLD01001125.1_pt1 | contig 64806 bp, 60 predicted proteins | sample 1982471 | NCBI WGS metagenome assembly MTLD01 (sample SAMN05712604, study PRJNA340218) | biofilm metagenome | isolation source: sample SPM anode biofilm adapted to -50 mV | place: USA | collected 2012-02-03
ATCAGCAACATCTGCTCCATGTACTGCCGGCACTGCACGCGCAAACGGAAGGTTGGCGACAAAGATTCCATCCCGAGCCGCGACGAGATCAACCAGGGATTGGAATACATCCGGAATACACCGGTTGTGCGTGACGTGCTGCTGTCGGGTGGAGACCCGCTGATGCTTTCCGACGAATACCTGGACTGGATTCTCGGTGAACTGAGCGCCATCCCGCATGTGCAGGTGATCCGGATCGGCAGCCGCATGCCGGTCGTGCTCCCCTACCGGATTACAGACAACCTGATCAACGTTCTGAAAAAATATCACCCGGTTTGGCTCAACACCCACTTCAACCATCCGCGGGAGGTGACCGCTTCGGCCAGGGAAGCGCTATCCAGACTGGCCAACGCCGGCATTCCTCTGGGCAACCAGACCGTTCTGCTGGCCGGGGTGAATGACTGCCCGATGATTATCAAAACTCTGGTGCAGCGGATGGTGGAGAATCGGGTCCGTCCATATTATCTGTACCAGTGTGACCTGTCGGAAGGATTGTCCCACTTCCGCACCCCGGTCGGGAAGGGGGTCGAGATTATGGAAAGCCTGATCGGGCATACCAGCGGCTTTGCCATCCCGACTTACGTCATCGATGCGCCCGGAGGTGGCGGCAAGATTCCGGTCATGCCGAACTACCTGATTACACTGGCCACCAACAAGGTGGTGCTGCGCAACTACGAAGGGGTTATCACCACCTATCAGGAACCGGATAACTACAAGCCGATCTTCTGCGACCGTAATTGTGCCGATTGCAAGCTGGAACTCAATCTGGAAGGGACGGAGGAGTATGCGGCAACCGGCATCGAAAGGTTGTTGTCGGACTTCGACGATGCCATCTCGCTGACACCGGAGGACAACGACCGGATGAAAAGGAGGGCTGAACAATGATCGATGTCATTGAAAGCGCCGGACAATCCATTATCCAGCATGGCCCCGCCAATGATCGGGTTTATCTGATGAAACTACACCCGGACGATGCTTCGGGTATCGTTGAAGATCTGGACCGGCGGGCCTCTTCTAGCGGGTATTCCAAAGTGTTTGCAAAAGTACCGGCGTGGAGTGCGGAGCGGTTTCTGGAGGCTGGTTACCGGCAGGAAGCCGCAATTCCCAGGTTCTTTCCTGACGGTGCCGGGGCCTGCTTCATGGGGAAGTATTTCACCAGCTCGCGGCGTTTGGAACAGAAACCGCAGCTCGTGCAGGAAGTTCTGGATATAGCGGGCGCGCAGGGGCCAATCCGCCCGCCAGCACCGTTTCCGAATGGTTTCAGCGCGCGGGTCGCCGTGGAAGAAGACGCGGTCGAGATGGCGGAACTCTACAGCAAGGTCTTCGCCACCTATCCATTTCCGATTAATGATCCAGGCTTTCTCCGCAGAGCCATGAATGGCAGCACCATCTTTTTCGGCGTCTGGAAGGATGGGAAAATAATCGCTCTTTCTTCCGCTGAAATGGACCCGTCATCTCGTTCGGTGGAGATGACCGATTTTGCGACCCTGCCGGAATATCGCGGCCACGGCCTGGCGCTCAACCTGCTGCAACAGATGGAGGAAACAGTCTACTCTCTGGGAATCCGCTCTCTGTTCACGATTGCCAGAGCCTATTCGTTCGGCATGAACATCACCTTTGCGAGGGACGGCTACCGCTTTGGCGGCACCCTTACCAACAACACCAACATTTCGGGCAGCCTGGAAAGCATGAATGTCTGGTACAAAACGCTGGCCTGATTGAATCAATGCCGTTTGGCGGGGAGGAACTGCAATGACAATAAATCCGGAAATACTGCTCTATGCGGGCGGCTTCCTGGCGGGAAGCGCCATCATCGGTCTTGCCATGGAACGGTTCGTTCTGCATCGTTTTGAAGCCCTGACGCGCCATACCCCATGGGAAGGTGACGAAATCATCATCAACTCGCTCAAGGGGCTGACCTTTTACTCATGCCTTCTGGCCGGGATCTACGGGGCTGTACTGCAGCTTCCACTGGACGGCCGGACGCATGACATCGCCGGAAAGGCGCTGTTTGTAGCCTTCATCATGCTGGCAACGGTTCTTACGATGCGTCTGGCGTCCGGTTTTGTTGCGCATTACGCCAGAAAAGCGGTGCTCCCCTCCACGTCGATTTTTACCAATTTGGCAAAAACGATCGTATTTTCGGTTGGCTTGCTGATTATTCTGCAATCCCTCGGCATCTCCATTACGCCGATCCTGACCACGCTCGGAGTTGGCGGGATTGCCGTAGCGCTGGCATTGCAGGATACGCTCTCGAATATCTTCTCCGGTTTGCAAATCATCGCCACGAGGCAGATCCGGCAGGGAGATTATATCCGGCTGGGGGGCGGCGAGGAAGGTTATGTCACCGACATTACCTGGCGCAACACTCTGGTCCGTGCTCTGGCCAACAATCTGGTGCTGATCCCCAATTCCAAGCTGGCCGGCGCTATCGTCACCAATTTTCAGCTCCCGGATACGGATATGGGGGTGCTGGTTCAGGTCGGTGTCAGCTATGACAGTGATCTGGAAAAGGTTGAGAAGGTCACTACTGAAGTCGCATCAGGGTTGCTGGGGGAGGTTCAGGGGTGTGTGGATGGTTTTGAACCATTTATCCGTTATCACACCTTTGCCGACTTCAGTATCAACTTTACCGTGATCCTGCGCTGCCAGGAGTTCGTTGACCAATATCTGATCAAACACGAATTTGTGAAACGGCTTCATCGTCGCTATCGTGACGAAGGGATAGAAATTCCATATCCGATCCAGACCGTCCATCTGAAGGGACAGCCGGTTGTAGCTTGATAATTTAAAAGAATCGAGGAAACATGCTGGATTTTGTCCGTTCCACAACATTGCTGTTCATGCTGCTGAACCCTTTCCTGTTGGTAGTGTACATGATCGACGTATTTGACAAGCTGCCGATCCCTACCTTTCGCAGCGTGATCCTGCGAGCCGGACTTATAAGCATCATCGTATTTTCGGCAGCTGCCGTGCTTGGGGATGTCCTGTTCAGAGAGCTGCTACAGGCGGAATTCGCCTCGTTTCAGGTGTTTGGCGGTGTTGTCTTTCTATTGATCGCCCTCCGTTTCGTGTTTGACGGCAACGCCGCCATCAAAGGGCTGCGGGGCGAATCCAGGCACATTGCCGGCTCGATCGCCATGCCGCTCATGATCGGCCCAGGCACGATCGGAGCCAGCATTGTGGTTGGAAAACGCCTCAGCCATCTAAATGCGATCCTTTCCATCTCACTGGCGGTGCTGGCCAGTGTCAGCCTGATTATACTTCTGAAGTATATCCATGATTACACAAAGGCCCGCAACGAAGAGCTTATCCAGCGCTATATCGACGTCGCCGGGCGGGTTACGGCCCTGGTTGTCGGGACGTTTGCCATCGAGATGATCATGCGCGGCCTGGCGGTCTGGGCGGAAACAATTGCTAAAGGGTGAGGTTGGTCAGAGCACGAAACGGGAAGTGCGACACACTCAGCCCGGGTTTTCATATAAAATCCCTGTTGCCAGCGGCGGCGAAACCATCTATCCTTGGCGGCGGTAATGATCCAAATCAGATTCGGAGGTTCACAAAAATGAAGCGTATCATGAAGTTGGCAGTAACCGGGATTCTGGCTGCTTTGATAGCCGTGCCTGCCTATGCTGCCAAAGAAGCCAAAAAGAACGGCACAAAAACGATTACAACCGCTTCCGGCCTGAAGTACACGGACGTCGTAGTAGGCAAAGGCGCTTCTCCGGTGGCCGGCAAGCAGGTCAAGGTGCATTACACCGGTACGCTTGAAAACGGCAAGAAGTTCGACAGCTCGGTTGACCGCAACGAGCCGTTCTCGTTTGTGATCGGCGTAGGCCAGGTTATTGCCGGTTGGGACGAAGGGGTCATGACGATGAAGGTTGGCGGCAAGCGCAAACTGATCATCCCTTCCAAGCTCGGTTACGGCGCTGCGGGGGCAGGCGGAGTAATTCCCCCCAACGCTACCCTGCTGTTTGATGTGGAACTGCTTGACGTCTCGAAATAGTTGATTCCCGTATTCGCTTCACCAGACAGCCCGCCTGCGCGGGCTGTTTTTATTTAGCACTGGAGAAAATGCATGACAAATCTGATTTCTGCTGAAGGTCTGAAAAAAATCTGCGACGAGTATGATTATCTCTGGAAAGTGGAGCGCCCCAAGGTTGTCCAGGGTGTGTCGGATGCCGCCGCCGAAGGAGACCGATCGGAAAATGCCGAATACATATACGGCAAAAAGCGGCTGCGCGAGATTGACCGGAAGCTGAAACACCTCGGCTCCCGCCTGAAAGTTCTGAAAGTAGCTGCTCCTCCCGCCAATCCGACCATGGTTTCCTTCGGTTGCTGGGTGACTTATGAGGAAGAAGACGGAACGGAGCGCTGTTATCAGCTGGTCGGGCCGGATGAGATCGATGTCAGCATCGGCAGAATCAGTCTCGACTCGCCGGTAGGACAGGCGCTCCTGCACAAAAGACTGGATGATGAAGTAACAGTGCGCAAACCGGGGGGCGAGATGGTCGTCTGTATCACCGGCATCAGCGCAACAAGGCCAGCGGTGTAATTATTCATTTGATACTGCACTGAAATTAGATATTGCTTATTATAGAGTATACACAATATAATCCTCCCCACTCCCTGTTCAGATCATCAACTCTTCATATTGAGTACAAATTCATTTCAGGAGATATCCAATGGCTATCGCGGTAATGTTTGATGACAACAAAGTGGATTATGCCCCCAAAACGTATTTTGACCTGTTGCTTGACACAGGCTGCATTGTTGCCTTCAAGCGTTCCGATGACGAATGGGTCGATATTTACTCCGGACCGGTACGGAAGAAGGGGACTCAAAATAAATACCAGGGTCCGGAGCGAAGAGAACGGATTCAATTGTTCGGTCACAAAATAACAAACAATTAAAAATGGGCAGTGTATAACGCCTTATGCAGATACTCTTAGAATCAAAAGGCGGTCGATATGCCTTGTTGTTGCTGAAATAATCACTGCATTTTCCTCAAAAGTTCCAACTGTTCGCTGATGCCTCCAGGACATTCGTAACCGGCCTGCTCCAATAGCGGCGGCACCGCCTTTTCCGGCGAAACGCGTGGGTAGTCGTGCTCGCTCAGCAGATGTATCAGCCGCATGGTGCGGAAGGCATCGAACCAGCCGTGAAAAGCCGTCAGCAATCTTGTCTCGTCCTGATTGTGTGTTTTGAGTCCATCCCAGGATTCCCCGAATCCGGCCTGTTCCAGGAAGTTGTGCAGAACCGGAGAGATTCCCATGGATCTTTCCAGCAAAAAACATCCCTCCGCATCCAGGTTGCCGGTTACGCATGCCAACCATTCCCCCAGGATGGAAAAAACGACCGGTTGATAAAACAGCAGCCGGTTTTCACCTTCGATCAGCATATCTCCCACCGCGCGCCCGGTTCCAAACGGGACTCTTTGTGACGAACGGGGCGACGGATGGACTACGGTTCCTTTAAGGTCGGCTACACCGGACGTTTTGTGCAGTTGCTGCAGAAAGTAGAAATCCTCACCCGCCATGCGGCGATTCATCCCGCCCCCTGCCACATAAGCCGAGGCCCGACAGGCCATGGCACTTCCCACCGAATGAAAAGCATAGGGTGACGCGGCCAGTTCCAACCCGAGGACGTAAATCCTTAAAAACAGTTCGTAGCGGTCAATAAACTTCTGGCCCTCCGGGTCGGCTGCCGGGCGGTGCCGGTAGGAAATGCTGGCGCCTCCCTGAAGTGAGGTTGAAAAATGTGACTGAATCGCCTGCAGGTAATCCGGCTGAACCAGCGTGTCGGCATCCAGGCAGACCAGCAGCGGGTCGGATTTGCCGTAATCCAGATGCGGCAGAGCCAGGTCCAGTCCGATCTTGCGCGCCAGTCCGACTCCCTGTCTGTGCGGCAGTTCGGTTTCGGGCGAGGCGGCATCGATCCAGCATAGATTTTCCAGTCCGTACTTGTGCTGCCATTCCGGAAGTGTCTCCAGCGTAGTCCGGTTGTCGCTCTTTTCCGCGTCGGAGGCATCGCCGCGCTGGTTGACCACCACCAGGATCATAAACCGCTCCAGCAACTCCGGCGGGTTTCCGGCCAGAGATTGCAGGGTTTGCCGCAGATTGGTGAATTCGGCCAGCGAAGGAACCACAACTGCGCCAGCAAACAGGCGCTTTGGCGGTTGAAGAATTTGCCAGGGATCGGAAACGGCGCGTTTGGCGAGATAGGTTGAAATATTTGAAGGGAGGATTTTTTCAGCCACGGGCGCTGCGACTCATCAGTTACCCCAGCGTTTGTAAAGGTCGTTGGCGACCCCCAACTGGTCGAGCAACTTGCCGACTACGAAATCTACCATATCCAGCACCGAGTCGGGACGGGTGTAAAAACCGGGCATGGCCGGAATTATCTGTGCGCCGGAGCGGGAAAGCTTGAGCATGTTTTCGAGATGAATGTCGGAAAGCGGGGTTTCGCGGGGGACCAGCAGCAGCGGGCGGCGTTCCTTGAGCATGACGTCAGCGCTGCGCTCGATCAGGTTGCCGGAGATGCCGCAGGCGATGCGCGCCAGGGTTCCCATGCTGCAGGGGCAGATTATCATCGCATCCGGCGCCGAGGAGCCGCTGGCGGCGCTGCAGAACAGGTCGTCAGGGTGCGCCAGCTGTATTCCGGAATCCACCTCGAGGTGCAGATATAGTCGCTGCAGCGCCTTGTCCAGATCGCCGGACAGGTCCAGGCCGGTTTCTTCGAGACAGACGGCGGTTCCGCTACAGCTGACGCTGAAGGTTACTCGGAATCCGTTCAGGCAGAGCTGTTCCAACAGGCGCAGGCCGTAGACCGAACCGGATGCGCCGGTCATTGCAACGAAGATCTTCTTCTCTTCCATAGCTTACCTCGTCAGGACTTCAGCGGCCGTGAACAGAAAAATAGCGACGCTGATGTATCCGTTCATGTTGAAAAAAGCGGCATCCAGCTTCTCCAGATCGCCGTCCCTGAGCAGCCAGTGTTCGTACATCAGCATGCCGGCCACCACCAGGATGCCAATCATGAACATGCTTCCCAGGTGCATGATCGAGAATAGCCCGAGCAGCAGCCCAAGCATCACCAGATGGAACATCCGGGCGGTCCAGAGCGACCCCTCGACCCCCAGCAGAACCGGAATGGAGTGCAGGCCGGCGCTTTTGTCGAACTCCCGGTCCTGCAGTGCATAAAGAATATCAAAACCGGCCACCCAGAACAGTACGATTGCCCCCAGGACCAGGGCTGGCGCATCAATCTGCCCGCGAATGGCGACCCAGGCGCCGATCGGGGCCGCCGCCAGGCAGATGCCCAATACCACGTGAGCCAGTGCGGTGAAGCGTTTGCAGTATGAATAGAGTACCAGAAAGAACAGGGCGATTGGTGACAGCTTGAGGCAGAGCGGGTTGAGCATGGCCGCCGACAGCAGCATCAGCGCTGTTGAGAGGACGATGAACAGCATCGTCAGGCCGCTGCCGATCAGGCCGGCCGGTATGGCCCGCCCGGCGGTGCGCGGATTGCGCGCGTCGATCCGGGCATCGATCAGGCGGTTCATGGACATGGCGGCCGTGCGGGCCCCGACCATCGCCAGAACAATCCAGAACAGCTGGCTGGCGGACGGCAAACCGCCTGCGGCCAGCAAAGCCCCGGTCAATGCGAACGGCAGCGCAAAAACGGTATGTGAAAACTTGATCATTTCCAGAAAAATGCGGATCTTTGGCAAGCAGCCTGCTTCGGTCATTTAATACTCCTGCTGGTTTCGAACATTCTGCATTTGCAGCTATTGAAAAACGCTCCTGATAATCGCGGCTACCCGGTCCAGTTCGTTGTCGATCCGGGTAAGATCGAACATTCCGGGATAATGGTCATAGGGATAATGCTTGTAGAGCGTGGCGATCCGTTCGTCCTGATTATATGCGTAAGATGAGCGCATTTCAAAATTATGCGGCGACAACTGCACGACAGTTTGCCCTGAGTGGCGCACAATTTCAATCCGTAACTGGGTGTAGTATTTACGGCCGCCGGCCGGCATGCCGAAACTGGTGTCGGTGAAGAAATTGTAGGGGGCGGTTATCAAAACCGATCCGGAGCTTCCCTCATCCAGAATCCGGCTCTTCCAGTCGTCCTCCACCAGCCTGCGGATTTTGCGCATGGCATCGGCCGGCTCGGATTTTATCACAATCGTCCGGGTTGCGATCGGCACCGCTTCGGTCCGCATATGATAACAACCCGCCAGAAACAGCAGAATTAAAATGCAAAAGCATGCCCGAAAACTACTCAAGTCCATACTCCCGCCAGCGCCGCTCAATCTGTCTGACAACGCCGTTATTCATGGTCGCCCGCTTTCGCGACGACCTGCAGCCGGTCGCGTCAAACGCCATCCGTCCGGTAGCTGCATCCTGAACGAGGTCATGTTGAGATTCCAGCAGATTGATGCATTTCCAGGCCGCCAGGGACAGCTTCGTAGATTCATGTGCGGCATCCACAAAGATCAGGATTCGTGAAGCGGCAAACCAGGGCAGTTGCCACAACTGTGCCGTGATGTCCCGTACCATGCCGGAATGCGGGTTTTCAAGGGAAATTATAGCGCTTTGATGGAAGACCCATTCAAATGGGAAGTGAATATCGGCCACTGCTGGAAACAGTTTCCGAAGAAAAGAGAGCAGCAGGCGCTCCCAGGCGACCGCCATCCAGCAATCCTCCATCGGCGGCGGTCCGACCACGGTTGCCGGGATGATGGCGTCCGGACGGTGGCGAATGGCCGTCACCCTCATCAGTGCCGCCGGTGCCGCAGCGGAATAATAGCCGGTATGGTTGCCGAAAGGTCCTTCCGTGACCTTTTCGCCCGGATGGACATACCCTTCGATAATAACTTCGGCTCCGGTTGGAACCTGAAGCGGAATGGTGCTGCAGGGAACAGTCTGAACTGCCGAGTCACGCAAAAAGCCGGCAAAGGTCACTTCATCCAGTATTCCGGGTAGCGGGAGCATGGCGCTGAAGAGCATGGCCGGGTCGCCCCCCAATGCTATTGCCACTGGCATCGGCTTTCCCTGGCGCTGGAATATTTCAGCTTGCCGCGCGGCTCCGCTTCCCGTTTTCCACTGGATCGCCAATTCTCTTGGACCTCTGACCTGCAGGCGGTACAAGCCGCAGTTGGGAGTGTTGCCCTCCGGGTCGGTCGTAAAGACCTGCGGCAGGGTGACGTAACGCTGGCAACCGGCCGCCGAGCCATCTTCCGGCCAGCTCTGCAAAAAAGGGAAGACGGAGAGATCCGGCTGCCCGGAGGTGATCAGTTCTGGTTCAGGCAGAGTGGAGCGGATCGGGGCAAACCTGGAAAATTCCGGCAGGGCTGCCAGCTGGCGATCCAGGCCGGCAAAGTCGAACGTCGGTAGCCGGTCAAGAAGTTTGCTCAGGCGGCGCTGCAGATCATCAACATGGTTTATGCCAAGCGCCAGGCAGACCCGCCTGGTGGAGCCGAACAGGTTGGTGGCAACCGGAAAGCGGCATCCTGCGGGGTGCTCGAACAGCAACGCCTTGCCACCATCGGGCTGTTTGCAGACCCGGTCTGTGACGGCGGCAATCTCCAGAACAGGATCAACCGGAACGGTTATGCGGGCGAGTTGATCCTGCTCTTCCAGCAGGGTGATATATTTTTTCAGGTTCATAATCGGCATATATTCCACAACTGTTGGCGGTCCGGTTCAGCCCTGAGTCGGCCGTTTTTGGAAACCATTCCGGATCAAACCTCAAATTTGAAGCGCCTATTATTAACCATCCGGGCAATTGTTACAATCACGTAAATGTTTATGGAGCTGATTGCAATGATGGCAATCAGGTTTATAGTTGATTGCAAAGCAGTGCTTAACGGAGGAAGATGTCCGTTATCTGATAACAGCTATTCAGGTGGGAGGTTTTTATGATTTTGTATATTGTGCGGCATGCCGAAGCGGTGGAAGGCAGGGAAAACCTGCAGGACGAGTGGCGGCATCTGACTGAAAAGGGGCGCTCTTCTGCTGAAAAAATGAGCTGTAGAGTGGCCAAGTCCGGCCCCAAAACTCGTTTGACCGTAACCAGTCCGCTGACTCGGGCCGTCCAGACGGCCGAGATTATGGCAGTTCGGGCCTGCCGCAGAAATGTGGTGGTTGCCAGCACTCTGTTGCTGCCGGGCGGCGATATTGCCGAAATTGTGGAGTATCTGAAAAATTGCGGTCGCGGCCAGCGCGTTATGCTGGTCGGGCATGAACCGCAGCTCGGACTTTTGGTGTCTGCGCTGCTAGAGCGGGGTGAGGGTGGGCTGCCGCTGAAAAAAGGAGCCTGCGTAGCTCTGAAACTGGAACCGCTCAAAGCTGGAAAACCGGCAGAATTTCTCTGGTACCTTGTGCCGGGGAAGAAGCGTATCAACTCTTTTAAAAAGGCTTTTTCACTGAAATGAAACCGGCAATATCGTCAAAAAAACATAGGTCGCCTGAAACTGACGCCATCCTGCTGCGATCACAAAAAGTGCTGCTGAAGCAGTGGGACGAACTGTTGCGCCTGCGGCGCTGCGTCCTGAAAGGGGCCGCTCCGGATAATATCCATGACCTGCGGGTTGCGTCACGGCGCTTGCGGGCATCGGTCGGATTGTTTGCGCCGTTGTCAGGTGCCGGTTCCATCGGAGGGCTAAAACGGAACCTCCGCAAGCTGACCCGCTCGCTGGGGGGGCTTCGCAATATTGATGAGGCGCTGCTGTTTTTCCAGTCGCATGCTCCGCTTGAAAATGCGGAAGACAGCCGTCTTGGCGGTATCCTCGCGGAGATGCGCACTGTGGAGCTGAAACGGATACATAAGGTGCTGAAAGCTTTTGACCATAAACAGCTTGATAAGTCGCTGCATAAAATTGCGAAGGGATTGGCCGCAGACCGCATCAGGGTGGGGGACAGGCGGTCGCTCACAACCTTTTTTTCGGAAATCTCGGTAAAACTATTCCAGCCGATCCTTGACCTGCTTGCTTCCGCAACCGATCCTGAGCAGCGCGAGTCGCGCCATGCCCTGCGGATTGCGATCAAAAAATGGCGCTACTTTCTTGAAATCATGGCGCCGGTACTGGAGCGCGATTATGGCGTAGAACTGGGATTGCTGAAGGAATATCAGACAGCTCTGGGAAGGATGAATGATGTGGCCGAGTTCACCCGGTTGTGCCGTAATATCAATCTGTCCGCCTCCGAACGTGAGCATATCGAAAAGATTCTGCTGGCCGAAGATCAGCTGCTGTTGGAGAACTTTGCCGGTCTGGCCGGATGCAGTCCTCTCACAGGCACATTCGAACCATAATCCTGCAAAAGCCGCTTAAACTGTGCTGTTCACAACCGCCGATTATTTGCCTTCCTGTCGTTAATGTGCTAAACGGTCAAGGTCACCAGATTTGATAAAAAAGCTTAAGGCGGGTGCCGGGTGTCACTTCAAAAAGTTCAGGAACTCCTGTCAAAATACAGGCTTGCGGAAGATGTGGATCGCAAGCAGGCTCTGCCTCGTCAGGAGCTGGCCGGGTCGGCAAAGAGTCCGCAGTTGGCCGGTATCCGCGCTGTTTTTGAGCAGCTTGAGCCTGCTGAAATCGCGCTGATTCTGGATGCGCTGACAGCTGACGATCTGTTTCTGGTATGGGAGCAGATCGATGACGGCAGTGCAGACGAAATTCTGGACGAAGTTTCCGATGCCACCCGAGATACGCTGGCCTCCCGCAGCAGCTACCTGGGCGCGGCCTGCGTGGTTAACGCTTTCGAGCTGGCGCATGGGCGCTTGAGGCAGACCACGATTGAATCGGTAGAGGATTTGGAAGGTATCAAACCGATCTGGGTCGATCTGGTTGGCACTACAAAAGATGACCGTCTAAAGATCGGACAGTACTTCGACCTGGAGCTACCTGATCCGGAGGACCTGACCGATATCGAGTCCAGCGCCCGTTTTTATGTGGAGGAAAATGGCGGGATTCACCTGCATTCCGACTTTCTGCTCGACCGGGAAGGGGATTCCCGCAACGTCGCCGTGGCTTTCATCCTTTACCGTGACATCCTCTTTTCGGTCCGTGAGGAAGAACTGCCGGTTTTCCGCCTGCAGCGTCTGCGCGCCAGAATACAGGCCGGCTCCGTTTCCGACGGCATGGATATGCTGCTGGATCTTTACGCCGCCGATGCCGAGTATTCGGCCGATTCTCTGGAAGAAATCTATACCGAACTGGGCGAGGTCGGCAAGAAGGTGCTCAGTGAAAAGATGACCGACGAAGAAGCTGCTGAAACCCTGGCCGATATCGCCGAGGAGGAGGATCTGAACGGCCGCATCCGCCGCAATGTGCTGGATACGCGCCGCGCCCTGACCTTCCTGATCCGCCGCAAGCTCCTTTCCGCGCTTCAGCTGGAGGATGCCCAGCAGATTCTGCGTGACATCGAATCGCTGGACGGGCACACCGCCTTTCTGTTCGACAAGATCAACTTCCTGATGGATGCCACGGTCGGTTTCATCAACATCAACCAGAACCGGGTCATCTATCGCCTGACCATCCTCAGCGTGATCTTCATGCCGCTCAACGTGATTGCCGGTATCGGCGGCATGTCGGAATTTTCGATGATGACCAAGCATATCCCCTGGCCGCTGTCATATGCGATTTTTACGGTCGGGCTGTTTGTTGTCGCCTGGATCACTTATATCATTCTCAAATTTTTCGAGAATCGCCACAAGGTCCGGAGATGATGGCCATCGTTTCGCCTCCCATCGCTTGAAATAATTAAAAGCAGTAGTAGGCTCTCAATAAATCCACATTCCGCAGGGTGCTGTTTTATGGAAGTTTATTCCTTCAATGCGTTTGCTTTTGCCGGTGAGCTTGATCTGAACCGGCTGGCGGCGAAGCTCGGCATAACCCGCCGGTATCGTTGGGAAGAGCCGATGAAGCTTAGTCCGGTGACCTTTTCGGCGCTTGCTGTCAGTGATGTGGAGCAGGTTTATCTGTACTACTTCGGCGGAGTGGTCTTCCTTAACTGCACCGGCGATATCATCGCCCGTTTTCTGGATGGTCTGCCGACTTATGTCGATAATCTGAAGGGGCAGCCACAACTGCCGCATCGCGATGAATACCGGCTGGAAATCGATCCGGAGCGCGAACCGGCCATCACCAACGACTTTGCCGTGATGCACCACTTTGAGCTGGAATTCATGGATATCATATGTTTTGTGATTGCAAAATCGGTGGCGTTGGAGCGGATTGAAGAGCGGATTGATGTTGTTTTCGATGAGGTGGAGAGTCTGATCGCCAATCTTGGCAAAGGGAGGCTGGAGCTGCCGGACCGGGATATGGCCCGGTTGGCATCGTCCATCCTGAGCTTCAAGTTCACATCGATCGCCCATATCATGGTGCTGGACAAGCCGGACAGCACCTGGGACAATCCGGAGGCGGACCGCCTTTATCGCACTATGGCCAGATTGTTCGAGTTGAGCCAGCGATATCAGGAGATCAAGCACAAATCGGAGACACTGCTGGACATGACCGATGTTTTTACCAGCCTTTCCCATGCCCGCCGTTCCGCCCGCCTGGAGTGGATTATCATCGTGCTGATTGCGATCGAGATTGTGATTTACCTGATGCAGCTGTATCGCGGCCACTAACGCAGTCTGCGCTTACTGCGTGCACCAGCACTCTCCCTTTTTTGTTAAATCAGTTGTCTGGAAATGTTTCCGTTCGGTGAAGGTTGCCTGATAGGAATCGCGCAGCGTACGCAATTTTTCTATCTGCAGATCCAGTTCGGCGAAACCGCTGCGCATGGGCGAACGTAACCGTTGAACCAGTGATGTCAGTACTTTCCGCATGGCTAATATAACCCCGCTGCAATCGTGCCGTTCACGACGTTTTGATTCGGCGGCTGGATTGTCATCGGACGGTGGCAGGCGCCGCAGGTTATGCCATACTCCATCCTTGCCCAGAGCACCCGATTTTCGCTGTCGCACCAATCGCAGCACCATGAGTAATAATCCTCGTTCAATCTGATTTTCATATTAAATTTCTCCTCTCTGTTTTGACGCAACTATATCCGATGACTGTTACGATCATGTGTAGATCGGATAAATTGTTTGTTAAAAGTTGATTTGCCCAACTGAATCGACTGTTTCTACACAATAGTTATCAAGCTGAAACACAACTGTAACAATTGTGTGTTACAAAACGTCACGATAGAGGTAAAGTTATCGCTACAATCTGGATCAGAGCAGGGGCCTGACATGAAAAAAGTGCTGATTATCGAGGATGAAAAGGACCTGGCCGAACTTTTGGCCTTCAATCTGGAAAAGGAAGGTTATGACGCTCACTGTGTCCATGACGGCAAGACCGGGCTGGAAAGGGCTGCTGCCGAACTGCCGGATCTGATCCTGCTGGATCTGATGCTGCCGGGCCTGCTGGGTACCGAGGTTTGCAAGGCGCTCCGCAAGGAACCGCGCACCGCCCAGATCCCGATTATCATGATAACTGCCAAAGGTGACGAGATTGACCGGGTGGTCGGCTTCGAGGTCGGCGCTGACGACTATATTGTCAAACCTTTTTCGATGCGGGAGGTGCTCCTGCGGGTGAAGTCGGTCATGAGGCGCTTCGAGCATTCCGCCCCTCCTCCGGAACTGCTTAAAATCGGAGATATTGTGATTGATCAGCAACGGCACCGGGTTGTCAGCGCCGGAAACGAGATCGAACTGACCAGCACCGAGTTCAAGCTGCTGATGTATCTGGCGGAGAAAAAAGGTCGCGTTCACAGCCGGGAAAAACTGCTGCAGGATGTCTGGAGTTATTACAATGTCGGTGATACGCGAACTGTTGACACCCATGTGACACGTCTGCGAGGCAAGCTGGGGGCTCCCGGTGATATTATCAAAACCGTGCGCGGCTTCGGCTACAAGCTGGAGGAGTAAACCCATGAAATTCCGCACCAAGCTGATGTTTTCCTACATCTTCCTGATTCTGCTGATTACGGGCAGCTTCTACTTTTACATCGATCATGTCTTGCAGAAGGAGATGATCGAAGAGAGTCGGGCCAATCTTGCCAGCCAGACCCAACTGGCCCGGCTGCTGGTGATGAACAGCAACGGGGCGCAGTCCCCTCAGCAGCTTGCGGAAACAGTCGGGACGGCAATCAAGGCCAGGGTTACGCTGATTGCCCCGGACGGCACGGTTACCGCCGATTCCGATGTCGGAAAAGCCCGTCTGCCACAGCTTGAAAACCACCTGCAACGGCCTGAAGTCCAGGAGGCGCTTAAAAACGGATCTGGAAGCAGCCTGCGCTATTCCGATACCCTGCGTACCACAATGCTCTACTCGGCCATGAGCTATGGCAGGGGGAACGGTGAGGGAGTGGTTCGTCTGGCCATGCCGCTGGAGTATCTTGCCTCCACCCGCACCCTGCTGCATGGCCTGATTGGCGGCGCAACGGCGGTGACAGTTCTGATAGCGCTGCTGTTCAGCGGAATATTCTCCAATCTGACCACGCGACCGCTGCGCGATATGGCTGACGCCGCCGCCCGCATCGGGCATGGCTGCCGGGGGGTCAGAATCAAGGTTGAATCCAATGATGAGATCGGCATGTTGGCCGGTGTGCTGAATGACATGTCGGACCGGATTGAAGACCAGGTCCGGCGCCTTTCCACAGAAAAACAGCGCCTGGACACAATCCTGAACAGCATGGGCGAGGGGGTTATGGTGACCGCACCGGATGGCCTTATAACCCTGGTTAATCCTGCTTTCCGCCGTCTGTTCTCCCTCGAAGGGGAGGTGGAGGGGAAAAAGCTGGTGGAGATTTCCCGTCATCCCGACCTGCTGGAAGCATTCAATGACCTTGCGCGCCTGGGTGAGAAGGAGCTACTGCGGGAAATATCGATCCAGCCGAACAACGTCACGCTTTTTACGCACTGGGTGCCGCTGGAGGTCAATGGTGTCAGGCAGGGGGTTGTGGCGGTCTTTCACGATATCAGCGATCTGAAGCGGGTCGAGAACATGCGGCGTGACTTTGTCGCCAATGTTTCCCACGAATTGCGAACACCGGTAACGATCATCAAAGGTTACGCCGAAACCTTGCTGGACGGCGCGCTTGAGGCGGACCCGGGTCGTGCCAAGCGTTTTGTGGAAATTATCGCCAGCCACTCCGAGCGCCTGACCAACCTGATCAACGATGTTCTGGCGCTGTCGCACCTGGAAACCAAGGGAGCCTTGATGAACCTTTGTCCAATGGATGTCGGCGGCACAATTTCCAGGGCCTGCATGCTGCTTCAGGATGGTTCCGATCAGAAGGGAATCACCATAATCAACGAATCTTCAGGCTGTTCATTGTCGCTGGTGTTGGCTGATCAGGGGCGGCTGGAACAGGTGCTGGTCAACCTTTTGGAGAATGCCATCAAATACACGCACGAGAACGGCAGCATCCGGCTCTTTACGGAAGACATCGGTGAATTTGTCCGGGTCTCGGTGGCCGACACCGGCATCGGCATCCCCTTCAGGGATCTGCCGCGCATTTTCGAGCGTTTTTACCGGGTGGACGAGGCCCGAACCCGTGAACAGGGCGGCACAGGCCTGGGGCTGGCGATCGTGAAGCATATCGTGCAGCTGCATGGCGGAGATGTTTCGGTAACCAGCGAAATCGGCAAAGGATCTATTTTCTCGTTTACCTTGAGGAAGGTGTGAATTTCCAAAACATTCACTAACCCGCCATATGCATGTAACCTGACAGTGCTACGATGCCCTTCAAACAACAGTTGGAGGGCATATGAGCAACAAGGCGGCAAAACTTACAACAGTGCAGGGCATTCGTCCGGTAGTCTCCGCATTTACAGCGGCAGCAGGCTTCATGCGTGGCATCTCCATCAAAAGTTTTTCTCCCAGGTTTCGTCGCCGCGAACTGGCAATACTCCATCAGAATCACGATTCCTATCGAAAACGTTGTCATCTCTTCCGGGAAAAAGGTGCCGGCAATCTGCCCACCATAGTTTTGGGAGGCTTTGTTCCGGACGCCACCGAGACGGTGGAATTCCAGCGCAAATCACTGCGCCGGCATGGCTCGATCTACTATGTGAACTATTCCCGCAATGGATTTTGTCTGGAGCTGTTTACTGCCCAGCTTACTGATCTGATCGAAGACCTGTCACGCAGAGGACAAAAACCGCTGTTGATGGGGGTCAGTTTTGGCTGCGGCCTGCTTTCCGACTTTCTGCGAGATGCTGACGAGCATATCCACGAAAGCATTCGCGCTCTCATCCTGGTAAGCCCGGTGTTTACAACCGCTGATTTGATCAGGCCGGAAGGTCAGAAACGTGACGGCATAAGAATGCTGGAAAGCAATCTCAAAAAAATTGTCGCTGCCGATCCTACCAATGAAGCCGATGTTGACCGCCACATCGAACGCTCCAGGCGATGTTTTAAAGCCCTCTTCAATGCCGGAGCCGAGAACCGCACCCTCAGCGTCCGCCATCTTGCCATCCGTAAAAAAATTAACGATGTAATTGAGTATACTACTGCCAGAGGCGGCCTTGAGAGAGTGTCGGCGCTACGGTTTTTTAATTTTCCGCTGCTCACCTGTACACTGTTTTCCGGCCCGGTATTGGTGCTGCTGGCTGAAAATGAAACTGATATCCTGGTGCCTTCTTCACCAACGCTACTGCTTTTCACGGAAGCCTCGCTTTACGGCAAAATATTTCCAACCTGCCTGGTAAAGACGGTCAGATCCAGAGTAGGTGGTGACCGTGTAGCACATGCTTCATTGATTTTCCATCATGAAGCCTACAACCCCCTGCTGGAGAACTGGTGTGATAAAATCCTCTCTCCGCGATTGCAAATGGCGATATAGATGGGGCTGATATTGAAGTTACAGGGCAGTCGAACACTGCAAACGCTGTTGCACGCGTATGCCGTCAAGCGGGCCGGCCAATTTAACAGACGGGATCCGTTGGAAGCGCAACGCTTGATATTTCGTCAACTGCTGGAAACAGCTTCGCAGACATGCTTTGGCAGGGACAATGATTTTGAACTATATAAAACAATGCCTTTTGACGAAGGTTACCGTCATTATCGCGATAGTGTTCCTGCCCGTTCGTACCAGGAATTCATGACGGATTACTTTTATCGTGATCAACCATCCTCATCCATGGGACGCACCGCCCCGAATCTGGACAATCTGACCTGGCCCGGCCCGATTAAAATGTTCTGCGAAACGTCAGGAACCACGGCGCCCAGCAAATTCATCCCCTTTTCAGATCAGATGTTTGCGGAAAACCGTCGGGCTGCCTTGGATATGATTTCATGTTACCTGGCTGCCAATCCGCAATCACAGATCTTAGACGGCAAAGTTCTCTATATGTCAGGATCTACCGATCTGACCAGGGTCAAGAGCGGTATCTGGTCTGGTGATATGAGCGCCTTGACGCTCCGGTTTCGCCCCTGGTATCTGACACCTTTCGTGGAACCGAAGGGTGAGATATCGGCACTCCCTTGGGACGAGAGGCTGCAGGCCATGGCTGAACTGCTGCTGCGTGATGATAGAATACGTGTAATTTCAGGAGTGCCGCCCTGGATCGTACTGCTGTTGAAACGCTGCCTGGAGATCGGTGGACGACCACTCAAGAAATTATTGCCAAATCTTGAGTTGGTAATTCACGGTGGAACCGGCATGGCACCTTATCGAAACGAATTTGAGAGTCTTTTTGAAGGGCAGCTCCCGAACCTGCTGGAACTTTTGCCTTCATCAGAAGCATTCATGGCCTTTCAGCAACTTGGCGATTCGCAGATGCGTTTGACACCCTACTATGGCGTGTTTTTTGAGTTTGTCCGGTTTGAAGACCTGGACGACCGTGGCAATCCATCTCCTTACGCCGCTGCGATTCCGCTGGAACAGGTTGAGGCCGGTCAGCGCTACGCTGTCATCCTCAGTACCTGCTCGGGTCTGTGGCGTTATCATATCGGCGACACAATCCGTTTCACTTCCATTTCGCCGCATTTCATAGAATTTACCGGTAGAGACCGATTTTTGGATAAACTGGAGGAGAAGGTTACCCAGGCTGAGGTTGAACAGGCAATTGCCAATCTCAACCAAAGAGCCGGTTGGAATGTGCGCGAGTTCATGGTTGGAGCTGATGTTCCGGGGCGGCGGCATCAGTGGGTGCTGGCAGTCTATAATCGAGATATGAATATTGAAGATGCCGCACGGGTGTTGGATGCGACTCTGCACGACCTGAACGCCGACTACGCCACTTTCAGGAGCCAGGGGCGAATCAACACGCCGAATGTGATGCTGGTTCCAGAGGATGGTATTTACCAATGGTCACAAATCGAACGTGGCAAACTGGGTGGGCAATCCAAAATTCCGCACATTGACCCAACCCCCGATTCATCCATGGTGGCTGGCCTGCGTAATTTTCACACTCTCCTCATAACGTCTCAACCTGACTTAAACAATATTTAGCCAAAATAATACGAAGGAGAATATAGATCATGTGGAAAGAAGATGTAATAGACCTGAGTGTAAGCCGTTTCTTTGAAATGTCAGCTCGTGTCGTCCTGTCATTGTTGATTGTTGCAATTCTGATGGCGATCCTGGCAGGAATCGGCTGCACCTTTTACGACTTGAGACTTGTTTTTCAGCAAAGTTTTCACGTCGCCTTCAAAACAATTTTGGTGGATATTTTGACGGTGCTTGCCATCGTAGAGGTGCTGCGTACGGCACTCGCTTATTTTACGGAAGGTCGAGTCAAGGTCACATATATTATCGACACTGTTATTGTAACTGTATTAACAGAGGTCATGGCTTTTTGGTACAAGGAGATGCAGTGGCAGGAAGTGGCAATGACTGTTTCACTGGTTCTCTCGCTGGCCTGTATCAGGGTCATAGCCGTCAGGTTTTCTCCGCGCAGTTTCAGGGAAGAGTTGTAATTCTAAACTCAAGGCAGTTGTTACACAGAATTTCCAAGCATGTAACACCGCTGTAATTGGCAAGCTGCTAGGATCTGAGCGGGACAATGATTAAAGGAGCGCAATTGTGGCAAATGACATCAGCAAAACGTATGAAAATATAGCACGTAAAATAAGGGAAATTCCCTCGGTTAACCTTTGCCCGAGTTACAGGTGGGAGGAGTTGGTGAAAAAGCTGTGCAATTCCGACGATGCACGTCTGCATGATATTGGCGTGCAAGAGCTGGAAAATATAAGACAAAAATGCCCAAACTGCCCGGTATTCAAGTTGTAGCTGTCCGGTGGTGACGGGCAAATAATAGTCAACCTCATATTTAACTCACATTTTCCCTTCCTGTAACATGTTTGTAACATTCATCTGCTAGAGTGACTTTCATATTGCAAGGTAAAACTCAAGGAGGAACACCAAATGTTGAAGAAAACAATCCTGACCGCTGCACTGATAACGGTAACCACAATTACCGCGCAGGCCGCTCCAACCCATGTCGATTCCAATATCAAAAAGTACACATCGACTTCCGGTGTGGCTGGCAATCTGAACAGTATCGGATCCGATACCCTCAATAACCTGATGACCTACTGGGCTGAAGGCTTCAAGAAGAAATATCCGAATGTCAACATCCAGATCGAAGGCAAGGGATCCAGTACGGCTCCTCCGGCGCTGATCGCCGGGACATCGCAATTGGGACCAATGTCGCGTGAGATGAAAAGCTCGGAAATCGAGGAGTTCCAGAAGAAATATGGCTACAAGCCGACCAAGATTGGCGTGGCGCTCGACTCGCTGGCAGTTTTTGTCAACAAGGATAATCCGATCAAGAGCTTGTCGCTTGATGAGGTCGATGCTATCTTCTCAAAAACTCACAAGCGTGGTCTGGCCGATATCACAACCTGGGGACAGTTGGGCGTGACAGGTAAGTTGGCCAGTATGCCGATCAGCCTTTACGGCCGCAACTCAGCTTCCGGAACCTACGGCTACTTCAAGGAGCATACGCTCAAAAAAGGCGACTACAAGAACTCCGTCAAGGAACAGCCCGGTTCCGCATCAGTTGTTGAAGGCGTTGCCCATGACATCTCCGCTATCGGTTACTCCGGGATCGGCTACGCTACCTCCGGTGTAAAGGCGCTTGCGCTCTCAGATAAGAAAGGTGGCAAGGTTGAAGCTGCCAACTACCAGAATGTTCTGTCCGGTAAATATCCACTTTCCAGAATGCTGTACATCTATGTAGCCAAAAAGCCGGGTCAGCCTTTGCCGAAGGTAGTTGAAGAATTCGTCAAGTACGCCCTCTCCAAGGAAGGTCAGGAAATTGTTGTCAAGGATGGTTACGATCCTTTGACAGCCAAAATGGTTGATGTTCAATTGAAATCACTTAAATAATAAATTTGATACACCCTCTTTGGTACCCCCTCTCTTTCAGGGAGGGGGATTTTTTACTATTAATACTAGGTGAACATGGCAAAAAACTTTACCGATAAATCCCGGCGCAACGATAGTATCGCAGAAATTCTGATACGCTTAGGCGGAATAATGGTCATCATCTCGGTCGTATGGATCCTGGTGATGATTTCCAAGGTTGCATTGCCTCTGTTCTACCCCTCTTCGGCCAAGATTGTGGCTTCTGTCATGCTGCCTGGCGAAATTTCATCCAAGAAGATACTGGCGGTCGGTTCCGGCGAAAATCAACATGGAGTCTATGCCCTTGATTACGGCGGTACCTTTCATTTTATGGCGGTTCCGGCCGGGGCCATTTCGGGCAGCATCAAAGTCCCGAATATGCCGCAGGGAGCTACCAAGGTCGTATTCGCCGAATCCGTTGGAAAATCCAACTACAATCTGCTTTGGGATAACGGTGCGATTTCTTCGGATACGGTTTCGCTGGAATCAGCCAAAGATGCCGATGGCAAATATTCCATAAGTTACGACGTCACGCCCCGTGAAGAGCTGGCTTTCGGACCGGTTGGGGATGTTGTGCAGTCGTTCGCACGTCTGATAGAAGAGAAGGGGGCCGTGAGAGTTGACCGGCTGGCCGGAGATCGATTGCGAGTAGTCCAGCAGCTGGTTGAGCAGGATTTTCTTGGCAATCAGAAGCGAAGCGAAATCAGAGTTGAAATCAGTGATCCTCTGCCTGGGCGTCTTTCGGTTGTCAAGGTCGATTCCAAAGGACACTATCTTTATGCCGGCACCGATACTGGAATGCTGCTACGCTGGGATATCTCGGAGCCTGGCCAGGCAACCCTGCTGGATAGCGTACTGGCCTCAGATGCCAGGCAGGCCATCACATCCCTGGCACTTGTGCTGGGCGACGTTTCGGTCGCAGTCGGCGACGCCAAGGGTGCGTTGACTACCTGGTTCCCGGTTAAACAGGCCGGTAGCGGCGAGGACAGGCGCTTGACGCGTATCCACACCCTACGTTCCACGCCCGGACCGGCCTCCGTAATCATACCTTCACCCCGTAACAAAACCCTCGTTTCAGTCGATCAGAGAGAAATTCATCTCGATCATATGACTTCCGAGCGTAACCTCTTGACGATAGCGCTGGACGCGCCGCTGCAGCTTGCAGCTCTGTCTTCCAAGGGCAACACTCTTTGTGGCCTTGATAACAACGGAATGCTTAAAGTCTGGAAGCTGGATAATCCGCACCCGGAAATCTCTTTTGCTACACTGTTCGGAAAAGTCTGGTATGAGGGCTATGACAAGCCTGAATACGCTTGGCAGTCCTCATCCGCAAATGATGATTACGAGCCAAAGCTGAGCCTGGTGCCGCTGATGTTCGGCACGATCAAAGCCACCCTGTTTGCGATGATGTTTGCCGTGCCGCTGGCCATTCTGGCGGCGCTTTATACCAGCCAGTTCATGTCGCCCAAGCTGAAAGGGCGCGTCAAGCCACTGGTTGAAATCATGGCCGCCATCCCGTCGGTCGTAATCGGCTTCCTGGCTGGACTCTGGCTGGCGCCGTTGATCGATAAGAGTATTCTGACAGTGTTTATGAGCATCATTCTGGTGCCGCTGCTGCTGTTGGTCACGATCTTCTTCTGGAAACGAATTAAAATCAACTCTCCGCTGCAGCGCCTGACCCGTGGCCAGGAATTCATCGCCATGATCCCGCTGGTGGTTCTGGGGTGCTATCTGGCCTTTCTGCTGAGCGGATTCGCCGAACTGCACCTGTTTGCCGGTGATTTCAAGCAGTGGCTGTTCAGTGCATTAGGTATCCGCTACGACCAGCGCAACAGTATCATCATTGCTATTGCACTCGGATTTGCCGTGATACCAATTATCTTCACTATTGCCGAGGATGCTATTTCCAACGTGCCGCGCAACCTGACCGCCGCTTCGCTGGCGCTGGGTGCCAGTCGCTGGCAGACCGCCTGGAGGGTGGTGCTTCCTTCGGCTCTGCCGGGCGTGTTTTCGGCGGTAATGATCGGCTTCGGGCGCGCCATTGGTGAAACAATGATTGTGCTGATGGCCACCGGCAATACCCCGATCATGAGCTGGAGCCTGTTCAACGGCCTGCGCTCACTTTCGGCCAACATTGCCGTTGAAATACCGGAAGCGCCGGTGTTCAGCTCCCTTTACCGGGTACTGTTTCTTTCGGCCGTATTGCTGTTTATTTTCACCTTTATCATCAACAGCGTGGCAGAAGCGCTGCGGCAGAGGTTTCGCAAGAAGTACGGACGCTATTGATCTGTTCCACCCTTTAAATTGGTTGGATTAAAACCAAGAGGCTTAGAATAATGAAAAAATTCTGGAAAACAGGTGAACCGTATGTGCTGGTGACCGGTTCCGCTCTGGCGATCGTGCTGGTTATGACTCTTTCCCTGATTGGCGTGGTCGTCTTTAATGGTTTCAGCTATTACTGGCCGAAAGAATTGGTGCGCTTTGAGTTGAAGGATGGCAGTGCCGCCCTGGGCCAGATCATGCAGCGGGAAAAGAATCCTGCCAACGGTGACCAACGTCTGCAACTTAAGGTTGGCAATCGTGATCTGCTGGGACAGGATTTCCGCTGGATCGATGATAAAGAGATTGCCACCCGCACCCGCCCGGCGGATGCGATGTTGCTTGAACGCCGCGAACATGGCAACTTCTTCGGCTTTTTGAAGGGTGTTACTGCCGAAGGGCTTGATGTCCCCGTTGCGGCAACACCCGATCAAAAGCTGGCGGTGGCGATGAAACTGGTTGCCGGGAAAAACAAAGGTACTTTGAAGATCAAGGAGCAGATGTCTGATCTGAACGGTCGGGCAGAACGGATTCGTCTCAAGCTGCTTAAACTAGAATACCGCGGGAAAGAGAAGAACAGCGCGGCCATCGCTGAACTGACAGCCGAGCGTGAAAAGGCGATGGATGAGTTTAATGCTCTCAATGAACAGCTTGCCGCCGCCCAGAGTGATATCACACGCATTACCGGCCAGTTTGAGGATGTTTCCGGCGTAAGCAAGGATATCGCTCTGATTGATATCATTGCTTACCAGCATCCCAACAGCATGTCGTTTTTCGCCAAGTGCGGGGCCTATCTGGAGCGTGTTCGCGAGCTGCTGCTGGATGACCCGCGCGAGTCCAACACGGAAGGTGGATTGTTTCCGGCCATCTTCGGCACGGTCATGATGGTGCTGCTGATGAGCGTCTTCTCGCTTCCTTTTGGTGTCGTGGCTGCCATCTACCTGCGTGAATACGCCCGGGACGGCCTGCTGACCCGTATGGTGCGCATAGCGGTCAATAATCTGGCCGGTGTGCCGTCGATTGTATATGGTGTTTTCGGTCTCGGATTTTTTGTCTACGGCGTCGGCGGCAGCATTGATTCAATGTTTTTCCCGGAGCGTCTGCCGACTCCAACCTTCGGCACCGGTGGTATCCTCTGGTCGAGTCTGACCCTGGCTCTCTTGACAGTACCGGTCGTAATCGTCGCCACCGAAGAGTCGCTGGCTTCCGTTCCAAAAGGTATTCGCGAAGGATCACTGGCGCTGGGGGCAACAAAATTCCAGACTCTTACCAAAATCCTGCTGCCGATGGCCACACCCGGCATCATGACCGGTTTGATCCTCTCCATGGCGCGCGCCGCCGGGGAAGTGGCTCCGCTGATGATCGTGGGAGTCGTCAAGTTGGCGCCGACACTTCCCTTCGATACCACTTTTCCTTTCTTCCATATGGACCGCAAGTTTATGCATCTCGGGTTTCATATCTATGATGTCGGTTTCCAGTCTCCCAACGTGGAGGCTGCCAAGCCGATGGTTTATGTCACAACAATGCTGCTGCTGGCAATTGTGGTTGTGGCCAGCAGCACCGCAATTTACCTGCGCAACCGTATGCGCCGGAAGTATACCACTTCGACGTTCTAAACGCGCACTCAAGGAATGACACATGGCACAAACTCAGGAACAAATCGACAAATCTCCAATACTTTCAGTTGCTGACCTGAATCTGCATTATGGAGACGCCCATGCCCTGAAGGGGATCAATCTGGATATGATCCGTCACCAGGTAACCGCCTTTATCGGCCCTTCCGGTTGCGGTAAATCAACATTGCTACGCTGTTTCAACCGGATGAACGATCTGGTGGAGAGCGCAAAGATCACCGGCAGCATCCGCTTCAACGGTTCCGAGGTTAATGAATCCTCCACCGATGTTATCTCGCTACGCCGCAGAATCGGAATGGTTTTTCAGCAGTCCAACCCCTTTCCCAAATCCATCTACGAGAACATCGTTTATGGATTGCGGATCTCAGGCGTTAATGACAAGGCGACTCTGGACGAGGCGGTTGAGCGCAGTCTTAAAAGTGCCGCCATCTGGAACGAAGTCAAGGACCGCCTGAACGACTCGGCCCTGGGACTTTCCGGCGGGCAAGCCCAACGTATCTGCATCGCCCGGGCCATTGCCGTCAATCCCGAGATCATCCTGATGGACGAACCCTGCTCGGCGCTGGACCCAATTTCGACTTTGAAAATTGAAGAGTTGATTGACGAGCTGAAAGACAAGTATACTATCGTGATTGTCACGCACAACATGCAGCAGGCCGCCAGAGTTTCGGATGTCACCGCCTTTTTCTATCTGGGCGAGCTGATTGAAGCAGGGGCGACCCGCAAGATATTCACCAACCCTGAGAAGAAACAGACTGAAGACTACATCACCGGAAGATTCGGTTAGGAGAAATAATGGAGAGAGAACACATCAGTGCCGTGTTTGATGCGGAGCTGAACGATTTGAAACAGAGTATCCTTGTCATGGGCGGCAAGGTTGAGTGGATGATTGCCAACTCGGTAAAGTCCCTGGTGGAACGGGATACGGCGCTGGCCGAGCGTACTATTGCGATGGATCACGAGATCAATACCGCCGAGGTGTCGATTGACGAGCGTTGTCTGGAACTTTTGGCGCTGCGCCAGCCGGCTGCCCGCGATCTGCGCTTCATAACAATAGCACTCAAGATCGTTACCGATCTGGAGCGCATGGGTGATCAGTGCGCCAATATTGCCAAGCGCGCCCGCGAGATGAATGAGGAGCCGCCGCTCAAGCCATATATTGATATTCCGCGCATGGCTCACCGGGCCGAGGTTATGGTCAAGGAGGCACTGGATGCTTTCGTGCGGGGTGATTCGGAACTGGCCATTAAGGTTTGCAAGGATGACAGCTTTGTGGACGACCTCAATATTCAGATCCAGCGGGAGCTGCTGACTTTTATGATCGAGGATCCATCGACAATTTCACGTGCCATGCGACTGAACTACATTTCCAAGTCGCTGGAGCGGATTGCTGACCATGCCACCAATATCGCAGAGATGGTCATATTCATGGTTAAAGGCAAGGACATCCGCCATACGATTGCCTAACATTCTGAGCGGTTTATAACAAAAGAGGGGGCGGTCGTTTTCGACCGCCCCCTCTTTTGTTATATTTTGTATCTGGCTAATCTACAGATTTTCTTAGGAAAGTCGGGATGTCGTATTGATCCTCATCATCCTCGATGAAGGAAACGGTCGGGCGAATGCGGGTAATGTTCTCTGTCTTTTCGCGGTCGCGCTGGAAGGTCGGTCTGTCAAGCGAAACGGAAGGTGTTGCGTGCTTGTCTGCAATCGAGAGTGAACTTTTGCGGAAGTCACGGGTTTTTTCGGTGTCAAAACGGTCACCGAATCCAGTGGCAATAACCGTTACCTTGATGGTGTCGCCCATATCATCATCTCTGACAACGCCGATCTTGATATTGGCGTCTTCGTGGACTTTTTCGTGGACGATGCGGTTAACTGTATTGTAATCGTCCATAGTCATGGATGAGGAGCCGGTGATGTTGACCAGTACGCCCTTGGCTCCGGAAATGTCGTTGTCTTCCAGCAGCGGGCTGGAGATGGCGTTGTTGACCGCCTCTGCCGCACGGTTCTCGCCACAGCCCATTCCGATCCCCATCATGGCCATTCCGCGGACGCTCATGACAGTTTTTACGTCGGCAAAGTCCAGATTCATTAATCCGGTGGATGTGATCAGCTCGGAAATGCCCTGGACAGCCTGGCGAAGGACATCGTCAGCCGGTTTAAAGGCATCAAACAGGGACATGTTTTTACTGGCCATGCTGATCAGTCGATCATTAGGGATGATGATCAAGGAATCAACATGTTTCTTAAGTTCTGCAATGCCTTGCTCTGCAAGAACAGAACGGGCCTTGCCTTCGTAAGTGAAAGGCTTGGTTACAACTCCAACCGTCAGAACACCTGTCTCACGGGCCGCCTCGGCGATGACCGGAGCTGCGCCTGTGCCTGTGCCGCCACCCATGCCGGCTGCGATGAACACCAGGTCCGAGCCTTTGATTGCTGTTACGAGCTGGTCTTTGTTTTCGAGAGCCGCAGCTGTTCCAACTTCCGGTTTGGAGCCTGCGCCGAGTCCCTTGGTCAGATCACGGCCGAGTTGAAGCTTGACGGGAGCCTGGGAGGTGCGCAGCGCCTGCGCATCGGTATTTGCAACTATAAAATCAACTTTATTTATAGAACTGGAAATCATCGTGTTGACGGCATTTCCGCCGCCACCGCCGACTCCAATCACCTTAATTACGGCACTTTGTTCAATGGTTTCATCAAATTCAAACATGTATTGTCCCCCTTTGTATAACGGCAGTGATTCGATCCATTAGTACAGGAATGTAACCCCAATTCCGTTAAGAATCAAAGAAAAAAGTAATAAAAAAACGGATGCTGGAAGGGCCGTCGAGAAATCAGAGAGTTAGGCGGTAAGTGGTGTTGGCTGCCCGGCGAATGTGCAGGGTTTAAGCCTGATGAAACGGGCCGCTCACCGGAAATCATGCGGTGTGCGGCCCTCCAAAAATAACCTGTAACGGCGCTAGAAAAATTCGCGGAACCAGTGCTTCATTCTCCCGAAAACGGAACCAAACAGGTTGGCTTCGGATTTACTGGTCGGGAACTCGCGTGAACCGGAGTTGCGGCTGCCGTAGACTACCAGTCCTACACCGGTCGCATAAACCGGAGATTTGACGACATCGGACAATCCGCCCACATTTTGCGGAAGGCCGCGCCGCACCGGCAGGTTGAAAATCTGCTCGGCCAGCTCTGGCATTCCTTCCAGTATGCTTGAGCCGCCGGTGATTACGACGCCGGAAGCAATTGAATCTTCCAGGCCGGACTTGATTATCTCGCGGTTGACCAGGGCAAAGATCTCTTCCACTCGCGGTCCCAGAATCTCGCAGAGGACGTTGCGGGAAAGTTCGCGCGGTTTGCGGCCGCCGACACTGGGAACTTCGATCTTGTCTTCCTTGCCGACCAGTGTGGACAGGCAGCAGCCGTATTTCTGCTTGATTCTTTCCGCTTCGGCCATCGGGGTGCGAAGCCCAACGGCGATGTCATTGGTCAGGTGGTTCCCCCCCAGGGAGAGGACGGAGGTGTATTTGATGGCGCCTTCAGAGAAAATGGCGATGTCGGTTGTGCCGCCGCCGATGTCAACCATGCAGACGCCCAGTTCTTTTTCGTCATCTGATAGAACTGCGTGTGATGATGCCAGCTGTTCCAGTACGATATCAGCCACATCCAGGCCGGCCCGGTTGCAGGATTTGACGATATTTTGCGCGCTGGCAACGGCGCCGGTGACGATGTGAACTTTTGCTTCCAGCCGGACTCCACTCATGCCGAGCGGTTCGCGGATGCCGTCCTGTTCGTCGATGATGAATTCCTGAGGCAGGATATGCAGAACCTCGCGGTCCATCGGGATATTGATCGCCTTGGCAGCATCAATGACCCGCCGCACATCCTCCTGGGATACCTCGCGGTTTTTAATGGCGATGACGCCGTTGGAGTTGAGCCCCTTGATATGTCCGCCGGCAATTCCGGCGTAGACGGACTTGATCTCGCAGCCAGCCATCAGTTCGGCTTCGTCGATCGCTTTGCGGATGGCTCCGACAGTGCTTTCGATGTTGATTACCACCCCTTTGCGCAACCCGCTGGAGGGGCTGGTGCCGATCCCGACTATGTCAATTCCGTCTTCGGTTACATTGCCTACGATGGCGCAAATCTTCGTGGTGCCGATGTCCAGGCCGACGATCAGATTATCCCTTTTTGTTGCTGACATACTACCCTCCTGCTTTATATTTAAAATATGCGAGTTAGCTTTTCTTTACAATTATCTTGTCGTTATAGTCGAGATCGATGTACTGCAATGCCGTTCCCTGTGCCATCAGAGATTGATATATACGCGCAAAGCGCTCAATTTTGGCAGAAAAGTCACCGGCGCCGATTTTTACAGGAAGCGCTCCGGATGACGTGAACATTGTAAAGCCATAACCTTTGTCGTAGTGAATTTCCGACACATCCGCCAGAATAAAGGCGCCTTTGTTCTTCAGTATCGAAAGCAATTCGCAGGTTGCCAGCAGGGCCTCTCTGGCACCTTTCGGATCACTGGTCAGTTCTTCCTCGCTAAAGCCGGTCACAACCGGATAGTCGAGCCTGTCTCCCCGATTGAGCACTTTGAAAACAGTGCCCTTTTTGTCCAGGTAGTAAATGAAACCCATGTTGACAATTGCCAGCGGCTCCCGCTCTGTGATGGTAATCGAGAGTGCATCAGGGAAATAACGGTTGATGCGTACCGACTCAATCCAGGGATTCTGAAGCAGGTGATCTCCCATCTGTTTCAGATTAAGGCTCAATAAATCCTTGCCTTTCTCGACGCCGGCCAATTCGAGTATCTCATTGCGGGTCAAGCGTTTTGAACTTGAAACATCGACGTTTTCAAGGCTAAAAAAAGTGGTTGAACGAATTGCCTTGTAAACACCGAACGAAACTGATCCAAACAAAGCAACGCCAGCCAGTCCGGCCGCCATGATTGACAGCGGGCGCAGGTACTTCTTCAGATCAAGCGGCTTGCGCTGCACTTTGACCTTGTTCTGCGACACTTTCTGGCGCTGGTATTTGGAGTTGGCAAAATCCCGCATGGATCAGTTGACCTTAATCGAAAGTGATGCTGACGCAATTATATTTGAAACAAGTGCCTCGAATGACAGGCCAGCCCCTTTGGCCGCAATCTCCGGCAACAGGCTCAGGGCAGTCATTCCAGGCAGCGTATTTACTTCCAGAACGTAACACTCTCCGTCGGCTGTCACCAGTAGATCGACCCTGCTGTACCCTTTGCATCCAAGTGCGCGGTGGGCGGCCAAGCCGGTCTGTTGTGCCTTTTCATACAGTGCTTCTTCCAGGCGGGCAGGAAAGATGTGCTCAGCCATCCCGTCGGTGTACTTTGCCTCAAAATCATAAAACTCGTTCTTGGGCACAATTTCGATTGCACCGATCGTGCGGTCACCAAGAATGCCGACCTGTACTTCCTGCCCCTTAACGTACTTCTCAACCAGAATCTCATCGTCATACCGGAAAGCCAACTCCAGGGCGCTATCCATCTGTTCAGCATCCTTCACTATTGAAATTCCGACGGATGAACCTTCCTGAACTGGTTTTACAACCAGCGGCAGCCCAAATGGCAGCTCGGATAACCTGACCGTTTCTCCGCGGCGGAAACAGCAAAACGGAGCTGTCAGTATGCCGCTGGCGGCAAAGGCCTGCTTGCTGTATAGTTTGTGCATGGCGAGCGCGCTAGCCAATACACCTGAGCCGGTGTAAGGGATCTGGAGCAGTTCCAGCAGCCCCTGTACGCAGCCATCTTCACCATATCGGCCATGCAGGGCTATAAATGCCGCTCCAATCTTTTCACGTTTCAGCACATCCGCCAGATCACGGCCGACATCTATGGCAACTGCGTCGAAACCCTGCGAAACCAGCGCCTGATGCACCGCCGCGCCGCTGCAAAGTGAGACTTCCCGTTCGGCAGAGAGCCCGCCCATCAGAACGCCAATTCTTAAAGCCTTGATATCAGTGATTAATCTATTGCTACCCATGTCACCCTCAGCTTGTCCCTATTCAACGCCCACTATACGCACTTCTTCTTCCAGTGTCACGCCAGATGTTTGAAATACCGCATTCTTTACCATGGCGGACAGTTGCAGAAAGTCATCAGCAGTCGCTCCGCCAGAGTTTACTAAAAAGTTGCTGTGTACTTCGGAAACCATCGCTCCACCGTGACGTGTCCCGCGCATTCCGGCTGCATCAATCAATCTCCAGGCGGCTTGCCCAGATGGATTTTTAAAGAATGATCCTGCACTTGGGAAGCCGACATTGTGCTTGGACCGCCTCAACTCCAGATCCTTGCGAATTTCCTCTTCGGTGCACTCCGCATCGCATTCCTGCAGCTTAAAAAGTGCCGCCAGAATGATATCACCCGGTTCCAGGCTCAAATGCCGGTAGCCGAAATTCAATTCCCCCATGCAGAATTCCTGAACATTTCCGTCACGCAACAGCGTCAGGCATTGCGTGTGTTCAAGAATTCCATTGCCATAGGCGCCGGCATTCATTCTGATCGCCCCGCCAACCGTGCCTGGAATTCCGGAGATGAATCCGATACCACCCAAACCGCGTTCCTGAGCGAAGCGAAGCAGAGCCAGATTGTCAGCACCGGCTTCGGCCCTGACACAGATCTTGTCAGTCAGTTCAACGCGGTTAAAGCGTTCCAAAGATATGACTGCTCCGCGAATGCCCTTGTCACGCACCAGCAGGTTGTACCCTTTTCCGATAGCCATCCAGGGCATCTTCTCATTGCGCAGCCAGATCATCAGATTCTGCAGGTCGGAGGCATCTTCAGGCACGGCATACAGATCAGCCGGTCCGCCCACCCTGAGAGATGTATGGAGGCTCATCGGCTCGTTATAGAGCACCCTGCCCCGTATGATCCCGTCCGGTCGGCTCAGTTTCGTGCCTCCAGAATTTTCAGCAGGGCCTCGCCCTGTTGCCAGATATTTCCAGCTCCCAGTGTGATCACAATGTCACCTTCTTTAACAATGCCGGCCAGGTGTTCCGGTATAAGTTCGCGGTCGGCAATGCAGGTCACGTCTTTCTGTCCGTGCCGCAGCACTTCTGCGGCCAGTCGCTCGGCAGTCGCCCCGGCTATCGGATTTTCTCCGGCGGCGTATACGTCAGTCAGAATCAGGACATCGGCATCGTAGAAAGCGGTTACGAATTCATCGAATAATTCGTGGGTACGCGTGTAGCGGTGTGGCTGAAAGGCAGCTACTATACGCCTCTCCGGCCAGCCTTGTCGTGCTGCCGCCAGGGTGGCTCTGATTTCGACCGGGTGGTGACCGTAATCATCCACAATCATGATACCCTGTGGCTCACCTTTGACCGTGAAACGTCTCCCGACTCCGCTGAACCTTGCAAATCCTTCCTGAATGGCACTGAACGGCACATCCAGTTCCAGAGCCACCGCTATGCAGGCCATCGCGTTCAGCACGTTATGCGGGCCGGGCATCGGGAAAGATATCTCTCCCAAACGGTAACCTTTGTAATGGGCCACAAACGATGTCTGGAATCCATCATGCCTGACGTGTGTGGCCCTGATATCGGCCTGTGAAGAAAGCCCGTAGGTCATGTAACGTTTTTTGATCTGCGGCAGGATTTCGCGGATGTTTTTATCATCCAGACAGAGGATCGACAGGCCGTAGAACGGCACCTTGTTGATGAACTTTACAAAGGTTTCCTTGATCTCTTCGATGCCTCCCAGATAGTGATCCAGATGGTCGGCATCGATATTAGTCACGACGGCAATCGTGGGTGACAGCACCAGGAACGAGCCGTCCGACTCGTCCGCTTCAGCCACCAGAAATTTGCCCTGCCCGAGCTGGGCGTTGGTGCCGATGGCATTCAGTTTGCCGCCGATAACGATAGTCGGATCAATGCCGGCGTGCCCGAGAATCGCCGCTGCCATTGAAGTCGTAGTCGTCTTGCCGTGGGTTCCGGCGATGGCGATGCCGTACTTCATCCGCATCAGTTCTGCCAGCATCTCGGCGCGTGGGATAACCGGCACATGCAGCCGTTTTGCTTCCATAACCTCGGGATTGTCTTCATGCACAGCTGAAGAGATCACAACTACGTCTACGTTTTTGAGATTGTCAGAGTTGTGCCCGGTGGCGATTTCGGCGCCCAGTCCGGTCAGACGCTCGGTGGTATCCGAACTGCGCAGGTCGGAACCGGATACCTTGTACCCCAGGTTTAGCAGCACTTCGGCAATTCCGCTCATGCCAATGCCGCCTATTCCTACGAAATGAATCTTTTCTATTTTTCCGTACATGTTGATCCTTTCAGCATTTCGTCGACTATGATTGAGGCCGCATCCAGTCGTGCCAGGCCGAAGGCCCGTTGCCCGGTTTGTCTGACGGTTTCGGCATTCCCGGCCAACTCCTTGATCATCCTCGCCAACTGCTGGCCGGACAATTCCTGCTCCAGCATCATGAAGCAGGCGTCCATTTTGAGTAGCGCTTCGGCGTTTCTGCGCTGATGGTCGTCCACCGCATGGGGAAACGGGATAAACAGGCAGGCTTTGCCGCAGGCGGTGACTTCGGCGATTGTGGTCGCTCCAGCTCGGCAGATGATCAGGTCGGCTTTAGCGTATTCCGAAGCCATGTCCGCTATGAAGGGCGTTACCTTGGAAGCCAGACCGGCTGCGCGATAAGCGCTAGAAACCTCTTCGCAGTCGCTGTTACCGGTCTGGTGGGTAATTTCAAGTCTGATCCGGCAATCTTTTAATAACGGTAACGCATCAACCATGGCCATGTTGATGGCGTGAGCCCCCTGGCTGCCTCCAAAAACAAACAGGTGGAAACTTTTGTCTCCGTTGTCAGCAGCAGTCGAAGCGTCGGTCAGGGATGAACCAGGCTTTTCCACCATGTCAAGGATTTGTCTCCGCAACGGATTGCCGGTCAGAAGCGTAGACTCTTTCGGAAAATATCTGTCAGATTCCTGCAGTGTGATGAAAACCTGATCGGCAAACCTGGCCAACAGACGGTTTGTCTGGCCTGGAATAGCGTTCTGTTCGTGGATGAAGCGGGGTACGTGCATTCCGGCAGCAGCCAGCACCATCGGCAGCGAAGCATAGCCGCCGACACCTAAAACCAGATCTGGACGGAAACTTTTCAAGATCTTCCGTGACTGGGCATATCCATAAAACATTTTAGCAACGCCTGAAAGCTGGCTTAAACCTCTTTTGCCGCGTATCCCGGCTGCCGAGATAAGTTCCAGTCGATATCCTGCCGCCGGAACGGCCCGCGCCTCAATGCCACGTTCCGTGCCGACAAAGAGAACTTCGTTGGACGGGTCTCGTGCCAGAAATTCTTCCGCTACCGCTATGCCCGGGAATAGATGGCCTCCAGTTCCGCCACCCGCTATAATCAGTTTCATTTTTCCTCCTTGAGGCTGATGGAGGAGATCTTCAGTCCCGATGAAATATTTAAGAGTATGCCGACTGCGAAAAGGCTGATTATCAGTGAACTGCCGCCGTAGCTGATAAAAGGGAGCGCCAGGCCCTTGGTCGGGAGCAGACCGGTCACGACCCCCATGTTGACGGTAGCTTCAATGCCGAACAGCACGGCAATGCCGAGCGCCAGAAATCTGCCGAAGGCATCCGGTGCTGCCACGGCGATCCGCATGGCACGCTGTACGAGCAGAAAGAACATGCCGATGATCACGATCACGCCCAGGAACCCAAGTTCTTCGCCGACCACCGCCAGGATGAAGTCAGTGTGGGCTTCCGGCAGATAAAAAAGTTTCTGTTTCCCTTCACCCAACCCCTGTCCAAATACGCCTCCCGTACCGAGCGCCAGCCAGGACTGAATAATCTGGAAACCACTGTTCTGCGGATCCTGCCAGGGGTCTAGAAATGCCAGAATACGGCGTTTGCGATAAGCCACGTTCATGACCAGAAAGTAGAGAAAAGGCATCGACATCAGAAAGATGGAAATGATGTAGACAAGGCGCGTACCTGCAGCAAACAGCATGACCATGGCAACTGCCGCCAGAGTCAGGGCTGAGCCCATATCGGGCTGCTTGAGCAGGAATCCCAGGAGCACCAGCAGAATAAGCATGTAAGAAACAAAGCCGGGGCCGAGCTGCTTGATCTTATCCTGCTTTCTGTCCAGCGAGTAGGCCATGTACATGATCAGGGCGAGCTTGGCAACTTCGGAAGGTTGCAGGTTGAAACCGGGCAATCTGATCCAGCGCGATGCGCCGCCTGCGCTGCCGCCTATGCCCGGTATCAGCACCAGCACCAGCAGCACCAGACACCCCAGCAAAATCGGTGCGGCCAGCTTACGCCAAACCTGATAGTTGATCCGCATGACACCCAGCATGACAGCAAAGCCGATCAGGGCGAAGAGTCCCTGGCGTTTCAGGAAGAAGAAGCCATCGTGGAAGCGCTTGGCAGCCATGACCGAGGATGCCGAATAGACCATCACCACGCCGAAACAGGTCAGCGCGATCGCCATCAGCATTATCACCAGATCGTATTCTTCCAGTTTTTTAAAAGTTAGTTTCATGGCTGTTTCCGTGAGGGTTGCCCCTACAATTCATTTACCGCCGCAATAAATCGTTGCGCTCGCTCTTCATAATCACGGAACATGTCGAAACTGGAACAGGCCGGTGACATCAGCACAGTGCCGCCTGGTAACGTCAGCCCGGCAGCCAGCTGGACCGCTTCTTCCAGCGTTGTCGCTTTTTTTGTGTTGGTCAGGTTGCCAAGCTCAAGCTGCATCCGGTCGGCAGCTTCTCCGATTAGAATTAAATGCCGCACTCGCTGGCTGATCATTGGTACCAGCGGCGCGTACGAACCGCCCTTGTCTTTGCCACCGGCAATCAGGGTGATTTCTTCAAAACTTTCCAGTGCCTTCTGTACACTCCCGACATTGGTGGCTTTGCTGTCCTCGTAGTAGCGCACTCCGGCAACTTCGCGCACAAACTCCATGCGATGGTGCAGCGCTTCGAAGCAGAGTACTGTTTCATAGGTCTCGTCGGGACGGCAGCCCAATAGCAGTGCGCAGGCCATGGCGGCCATTATGTTTTCCAGGTTGTGCACGCCCTGAAGCCTAATTGCAGAGGTTGGAAAACATTCTTCGTGTCCGTTATGGCGATAGGTGATAACCCCGTCTTTGTGAAAGATCCCTTCTTCCAGCTCCATCTTGCGGCTGAAAGGGAATACCTGCGCTGAGAGCTTCCCGGCCTGCTCCCAGACCAGTTCGTCATCGCGGTTCAGGACGGCGAAATCGTCTGCGGTCTGGTTTTCAAATATCCTCAGTTTGGCATTTATGTAATCCTGATAGCACGGGTAACGATCCAGATGATCTTCGCTCAGGTTCAGCAGTGCCGCTACCGTAGGGCGGAATGTTGTGATCCACTCCAGCTGAAAGGAGCTGATCTCGGCTACGACCTGATCAACGATCTGGTGCGATTCTGCCGCTTCGATCAACGGGTTGCCAATGTTCCCCCCCACAAAGGTGTGATAACCGTTATGCTTGAAAATAGCTCCCAAAAGGGTGGTTGTGGTGGTCTTGCCATTTGTTCCGGTGATCGCTGCCAACGGAGCATCGATAAAGCGCGCCGCCAGCTCGATCTCGCTGATGATCTCAACACCAGCGCTCTGTGCCGCCACCAGCTGCGGCATCTCCATCGGCACTCCCGGCGAAACCACGATCAGGTCGCTGGCCAGGAATGTTACTGCATCGTGCCGTTCCAGCTCCAGTGTGATGTTGAAATTGGCCAACTCGGCCAGCTGAGCGGTCAGCTGCGTTTCCTTGCGCAAGTCGGTGACCGTTACCTCTGCACCTTTTGAAGCCAGGAAACGGGCGCAGGCCACACCGGTTTTGGCGAGGCCTACCACGAGGGTTTTTTTGTTTTTCAGTTCCATATAAACCTTATCGCATTTTAAGGGTCGAAATTGCCACCAGCGCCAGGATAATCGTGATGATCCAGAAACGCACGATGATTTTGGGTTCAGCAACACCCTTTAATTCGAAGTGATGATGGATCGGGGCCATACGGAAAATCCGTTTGCCGCGATATTTATACGAGCCGACCTGAAAAATGACAGATAAAGCCTCAACTACGAACACTCCGCCGACTATCACCAGAAGCAGCTCCTGTTTGGTCAGCACGGCAATCGTGCCGAGAGCGCCACCCAGGGAGAGTGACCCCACATCCCCCATGAAAACTTCTGCCGGATAAGAGTTGTACCACAGGAATCCGAGGCCGGCGCCCACCATGGCACCGCAGACAACGGCCAGCTCACCGGCTCCTACAACCCGCGGCACTTGCAGGTAGGCCGAAAGCGTGGCATGACCGGCAACATAGGCAAACAGCATGTATGTGGCGGCATTGATCGCTACCGGGCCGATTGCCAGCCCATCCAGTCCGTCGGTCAGGTTTACTGCGTTGCTGGCTCCCACGATAACGATCGTGGCGAAAGGGATAAACCAGATCCAGAGGTCAGGGTGAAAGTTCTTGAAGAACGGGAAAAAGAGCTGTTCGCTGAAGCCCGGTTTGATGAAAAGAAATATTGATACCGCTCCGGCCAGCAGCAGTTGCCAGAACATCTTCTGGCGGGGCGAAAGTCCTTTGGGGTTTTTCTCGACAACTTTTTTGTAATCATCCACGAAACCGATCACGCCGTAGCCGATCGTGATAAACAGCGTGATCCAGACATAATGGTTGGTCAGATCGGCCCACAACAGGGTTGGTATGACGATTGCCGCCAGAATCATGACCCCGCCCATGGTCGGTGTCCCCTGTTTTTGGAGATGCGATTCCGGTCCGTCGGTGCGGATTACCTGGCGAGCCTGTAAAGATTCAAGCTTGCGAATGATCCAGGGGCCGATCACGAAACAGACCAGCAGCGCGGTAATCATTGAATAAATTGTGCGGAACGTCAGGTATTTAAAGATGTTGAAGAGTTTAACGTTGGCTGCCAGCGGATAAAATATGTGGTAGAGCATGGGCTATTCCCCTTTGCCGTGCTGCATCACTGTTTTCAGCTCGGTTGCGACCTGCTCCATTGCCATGCCTCTTGACCCCTTGAATAGAATTACGTCATTTTTTTGCAGATCCCGATACAGCTTCTCCGCAATCTCTTTGTGACTTGTGCAAACCTGGATTGATGCAACAGGCATATTGGCCAAAGCAGCACTTTCGGCGGCGTATTTTCCCATCAGCTTCCCCATCAGGTATAAACGATCGGCATTAAGACCGGCAACCGTTCCAATCGTCCGATGTGCTTCAGCCTCATGTTCGCCCAGTTCCAGCATATCGCCCAGCACTGCAATGCGACGCCCTTCAGTCGCTACCTGCGACAAGGTTTCCAGAGCGGCTTTGACCGAGGCCGGGTTGGCGTTATAACTGTCGTCTATCAGTGTGATCCCATCCAGTTGCTCGGTCTGGAAGCGCCCTTTGTAGGGTGTGAAAGCTGCCAATCCGGCTGCTATGACCGGTAATTCCACTTTTTCCAGCAATGCCGATGCGGCGGCCAGAGCGTTGTAGATGTTGTGCCGGCCACATGCTTTCAGGTGAACCGCAATTTCACCCTTTGGTGTGATCATTGTAAAGTTCTGTCCTTCCAGTCCATGCGTCTCAATGTCATTGGCCCGCACTTCACCACGATTAATGCCGAAGCTGATTCTACGTGCCGACGGATTCTGGTGTAGCGATGCTACCCGCGGGTCGTCGGCGTTAACCACCGCCAGGCCATTGTCGCAGACACGGTTCAGCAATTCACCTTTGGCGGCAGCTACCGCTTCAACCGTTCCCATGCTCTTCAGGTGGGCCGGAAGTGCGTTGAGGACGATCCCCACTCGGGGTCTGGTTATCTCCGCCAAACGGTCAATTTCCCCCGGTTCGCTCATCCCCATTTCAAGTACCGCCCAGCGATGTTCAGGTCGCAGTTGGAACAGCATCTGAGGCAGGCCGATCAGGTTGTTCAGATTGCCGGACGTTTTGAGTCCCGGTCCGGTTTGCTCCAGAATGGTAGCCAGCATTTCCTTTGCGGTTGTTTTTCCGTTGCTGCCGGTGACGCCGATGGTCGGGATGTCAAAGCGAAGTCGCCAGGCTGCAGCCAGGTCACCCAGGGCTTTCAGGGTGTTTTTTACGGCGATGCAGGTAATCTTTGCCGGAATGGTGTGGGATTTCAACCAATGCTCTTCCGCCAGCAGTACTGTGATCCCCTTGGTTGCAACTTCGGCGATGAAAGTGTGACCGTCAAAGCGATCTCCGCGCAAAGGCACAAACAGCTGCCCTGGCAGAACAGAACGGGAATCAGTGGAAATGCTCTCCACTGCGCCGCTTGCCCGTCCGATGATCCGTCCGTGGGTTGCGGCGGCTATTTCGGGAATGGTGAACATTATATGTGCTTCTCCGCTAAAGCTGCCGCTGCTTCTTCGCGATCGTCAAAATGATGTTTGACGGTTCCGATGATCTGGTAATCTTCGTGCCCCTTGCCGGCCAGCAGTATTATGTCACCGGCTGTTGCCAGCCGAGCCGCCAGTCGAATTGCATCGCGGCGATTTTCCTGCATGACAAATCCTTTTTCCGTAATGTGGCTGCCGCACTCCTCGAGGTTGTATTCGCGGATGCCAAGCGGAGTTATGCCGGCTTTGATCTGCTTAAGTATTTCGAGCGGCTGTTCGGTGCGCGGGTTGTCGGAAGTGACGACTGTGAAATCCGACATTTCTGCCGCAATCCGTCCCATGATCGGGCGCTTGCCATTGTCGCGGTCGCCGCCGCAGCCAAAGACGGTAATGATTCTTCCGGCTGCCAGCTCCTGCAGTGTTGAAAGCACATTTTCCAGAGCATCGCCGGTATGGGCATAATCAACCAGGCAGGTGATTCCGCGGTTGTTTATGACCCGTTCCATTCGTCCCGGTATGGTGGCGTGGGTTTCAATTCCGCTCTTGATGGCATCCAGGGGCAGATCAAGTGCTATGCCGGAAGAAACGGCCGCCAGGATGTTGGACAGGTTGAAATTGCCGAGCAGTTGCGATGAAAACTCAAAGCTTCCCTTGGGTGTCACCATTGTGCCGCTGATGCCGTGCACCGATGAGGTGATGCCGGTGGGGCGAACGTCGCAGGTTCCTTTGATGCCGAATGTGATTACCGGACAGCTGCAGCATGCGGCAACCGCAGCGCCGTAAGGGTCGTCCATGTTGACCGCGGCACGTCGGAGCGGTTTTTCGTCGGACGGGCGGAGCAGTTCGCTGAACAGGCGCTGTTTGGCCAGCAGATAGCTTTCCATTGTCACATGGTAATCCAGGTGGTCACGGGTCAGGTTGCTGAATACGCCGACATCAAAGTGGCACCCGTCAACCCGTTTCTGCTCCAGAGCATGCGACGAGACCTCCATCACGAAGGCCTGCGCACCAGCCTTTGCCAGTTGCCGGAAGGCGCTCTGCAACTCGGTGGATTCGGGCGTGGTATGTGATGCTTCTATTTTAGTCGCGCCGAAGCGGTAACTGATTGTGCCGAGAACAGCGGCAGGAGTTCCTGCGGCCGCCAGGATCGCCTCGATCAGATAGGTTGTGGTCGTTTTGCCGTTGGTTCCGGTGATGCCGACCAGCGGCCTGCTGGCGGTGGGGTCTCCATTGAAGCGTGCTGCAAGGCGTCCCATGGCGGAGCGTCCGTCGACAACCTTGATCCAGGGAACTGCGGCGGGTGCAAACGAGGCATCTTCAAGAACGACAGCAACAGCTCCGGCATTGATCGCCTTTTCGATGTAATCATGCCCGTCGGAGGTTGCGCCGCGCAGCGCAAAAAAAAGCGTTCCAGGCAGAACCTTGCGAGAATCGCAGGTCAGTGCGGATACTTGAACGGACGAGTCCCCGTGCATTTCCGGATTCCCTGCCGCGATTAACAACTCACTCAGCTTCATGCGCTCATTCCTCATGCGGAAGGTGTGAACTTGATCCACACCGCACCGGTTCCCTTGATCGCATGCCCCGGCGGCGGATTTTGCTCGGTTGCCCGTCCGCTGCCTATCAGGCGGATATTTATGCCCCGTTTTTCCATCACCTGCATCACGCCGCGCATGCTCATGCCACGAAAGTTCGGCATGACGGCGCCATCGTTAGTGGAATCGTCAATCGTATCATCTGAATCCGTTTCAGGATCAGCGGTCGGTGTGTTTTTTGACTCGACCGGTTTCGGGGTCTTGGTGGTCGGCATGTTGGGCGCTATCTTAAGGTATGCCAGTGTATTCTGGGCAATCCCTTTAAAAGCAGGAGCCGCCACAACGCCACCATACTTGACCCCCTGCGGTTCATCAATTATGACCGCGATAGTCAGTTTCGGGTTGTCAGCAGGGACAAACCCGACAAAAGAACCGATGCGCTTGGACGGCGAATAAGTATGGGTGACCGGGTCCACCTTCTGTGCCGTACCGGTCTTTCCCGCCACCCGGTATCCATCCACCGCCGCTTTTGTACCGGTCCCGCCTTCTCCGGTGACGGTCTCCATCATTTTTGAAACCTTGCGGGCTGTCTCGGGCGAAATGACCCGTCGCAATGCCTGTGGCTCAAAATGCTGGACTTCATTGCCGCCGTCATCGAGAATCCGCTCAACCAGATACGGCTTCATCAGCGTGCCGCCATTGGCGATGGCTGATACCGCCGTAACCAGCTGCATGGTTGAAAGTGATACGCCCTGCCCGAAGGAAATGGTTGCCAGGTCAATGCCGTACCAATTGCGCTTCATGTATCCGGACGATTCACCCGGAAGGTCAATGCCGGTGCGTGTCCCAAAACCGAAATTCCGCAGATATCTGGAAAGCCTTTCTTCCCCCATTTTGAAGCCGATCTTCGCGGATCCGATGTTGCTGGAGTACTTGATGATTTCCGAGATTGAAAGCCGCGAATGGGGGTGGTCATCATGTATGGTGCGGTCTGCAATCCGGTAATTGCCGTTTTCACAGTTGTAAACATCACTCTCTTTGATTACGCCCGCGTCAAGTGCCGAGGCGATCGTAAAAACCTTAAAAGTCGAACCCGGTTCAAAGCTGTCTGCCACGACGCGGTTGCGCAGCTGTGCAAGCGAGTAATGTGAATATGAGTTCGGATTGAAGGTCGGATAATTGGCCATCGCCAATACCTTGCCGGTATCCGATTCCATCACCAACGCCATGCCGTTTTTGGCGTTACTTTCGGTGACCGCTTTGGCCAGCTCTTTTTCGGCGATGAATTGAATGGTCTTGTCAAGGGTCAGGACGATATTCTTGCCTGGCGAAGAATCCTTGAAGACGGTATTCATGATGGAGATGTTTCGGCCGAGCGCGTCCCGTTCCGTTATCATATAACCGGTATTGCCGAGAATTGTGCTGTCGTAGCGGAGTTCAATTCCTTCCAGACCGTTAGGGTCGCGTCCGGTGAAACCGATCACGTGCGCTGCCGTCTCGATATTAGGATAAAAACGCTTGGACTCAGGAACAAAACCGATGCCGGGAAGTTTCATGTTCTTGATTCGCAAGGCGGTGTAAGGTGGCATCCAGCGTTCAAGCCAGGTGAAAGCTTTGTTGGATGAAAATTTTGCTACCAGTTCCTGCTTGGGGACTCCCAGGATTGGAGCAAGGATTGCGGCAGTGCCATCGGCATCTTTGATGTTTTTGGGTTCGGCATAGCAGGAATCCATGTGGATTGATTCTGCCAGCGGGGTGCCGTTGCGATCAAGGATGCTCCCCCTGGCCGGTGTAAGTTCCACCCGGTGCTGGTGCTGTCTGTCGGCCTTTTTGACCAGATCTTCATGTTTCAGGATTTGAAGGTAGAATACCCGGCCAACAACCGTCAGGAACATCAAACCGAAAACCGTCCCGATTATGACGATCCTGACGCGGGCCCATTTTTCCTTTTCGTCCTTCATTTAACGTGAATGACCTGCAACTCGTTAGGAAGCGCCATTCCCAATTCATTCTTGGCAATGGTTTCGATGCGGGCCGGTGTCTTCAGCGAGGCCGCTTCGAGTTTCAGTCGCTTCTGCTCCTGCTCCGATTCCTTCATCTGGCGGGTAATATCCGATATCTGCAGGTTCAGTTCAACCAGCCTGAAACGTGACCAGACGTGAAAAACCGATACTACCGTGAACAGGATCATACAGATCATCAGGTATTTGAAAATATCAATGCGGTGGGACGACAGTTCCACCCCGCCAAACGTGCGCGGTGCCGCAACTTTGCCATAATCCGCTCGTGCATGTGCCATGATAATCACCTCTTAAACCATCCCGCCTTCACTCACCCCGCTAGTGGGTTGACCGGCGGCGGTCGGTTTGGTCTACAGTTTTTCAACGGCCCGCAGCTTGGCGCTGCGTGACCTGGGATTGTTTTCTATTTCCTCTGCAGTTGCCGTGACCGGCCTTCCGGTCAGAACCTTTACCCGTGGCAGCTTGCCGCAGGCGCAGATCGGTAGTTGGCGGGGGCAGGTGCAACCTTCGGCGTACTCCCGGAAGATGTGCTTGACGATACGGTCTTCCAGGGAGTGGAACGATATGATTACGCCGCGTCCACCCGGCTTCAGCAGGTCCAGCGCAGCACGCATGCCCCGCTCCAGGCTTTCCAGTTCGTGATTGACGGCAATTCGCAGTGCCTGAAAGGTTCGGGTGGCGGGATGGATTCTCTCTTCCCACTTGGCTTTCGGCACCGCGCCTTTAATAATATCCACCAGCTGGAAGGTTGTGGATATGGGCGACTCATTCCTCGCATTGACGATAAAGGAGGCGATCCGCCTGGCCCAGCGTTCTTCACCAAATTCGCTGATGATGCGCTCCAGTTCCTGCTCCGGCAGCTCATTAAGCAGCTCGGCTGCGGTTTCGCCTTTGCTGGTATCCATGCGCATGTCCAGCGGCGCATCTTTCTGGAAACTGAAACCCCGCTCGCCGGTGTCCAGCTGGTGTGACGATACTCCCAGGTCCATAATGAAGCCGTCCAGCCCGGTTACACCCAGTTCTCTAAGGTGATCGGCCAATCCGGCAAAGTCACCATGTACCGGGCGAAAACGGTTGCTGTATGCCGCCAGGCGCTCGCCGGCTGCCGCCAGAGCCGCCTGATCGCGGTCAAATCCGACCAGTGTCGCCCGCTGCGCATTTTCAAGGATCAGCAGACTGTGCCCGCCGCCACCGAGGGTTCCATCCAGATACGTCCCGGTGCCTTTTGGGGCCAGAAAGCGGATGACTTCATCCGGCATGACCGATAGATGGTGAAAGTCCGCCACTACAGCCCCAGTTCGGCGGCAGCTTCGGTGCCGCTCGGGAAATTCTTGACATCCTGAGCCCGGACCTTGTCCCACTCGGCCATGCTCCAGATCTCGATCTTGTCCATGGTTCCCACGAATTGAACTTCCCGGTCGAGCGCTGCGCTCTTGCGAAAAGTGGGGGGAATCAGAAAACGCCCCAGTTTGTCGGCACTGCACTCCTGCGCAGGCGAAATGATCGTGCGCATGATGCTTTTGCGTTGATCGGAGGTGAAGCCTTTGCTGACGAGGAAATTCTCTTCGAAGACGAACCACTCCTTGTATGGAAATATCAGGAGTCCCGAGCTGTAAACCCCGCCGCCCAGATCAACCGGAACCGAGTTGGTCAGGAAAAAACGCTCGTCCTCATGCTTCTCGAGCATCACTTCCCGAAACCTGGCTGGCAGGCTGGTGCGCCCCTTGGCGTCTATGGTTGTCTCGAAAATTCCTCTGAACATCGCCTACTCGCAGGTATTTATTTCCACTATATTCCACTTTTTTCCACAGTAATGGAACTTATAGACGCCGTCAAGGTCTCTGTCAAGTTAAAACATGAATTTTGTAGGAGAATATTGTGCATGCGGAGGGGGTGAATTCTGCTATAGTCGGGGCAAAAAACAGCCAATGGAGGGTGGGATGGGGATCGGTTTTTCGCAGTTGATAACCGGAGTGCAGTTTCCTCCGATTTCGGAAGTTAAAAGATGGGTGGCGGAGCGTCCCGATCATGGATTGGAGCTGATCGATCTGTGCCAGGCGGTTCCGGATTATGCCCCGTCTTCCGGGCTGACGGACCATCTTGCCGGAATACTGCACGATCCGTTAATGTCGAAGTACTCACCGGATGAAGGTTTGCCGGAGGTGCGCGAAGCGCTTTGCGGCTACTACGGCAGGAAATACGGCGCCGCTCTGTCACCAAACAATCTTTGTCTGACGATCGGCGCCAGTCAGGCCTTCTGGCTGGCGATTGTCACACTCTGCCAGGCCGGGGATGAGGTTGTGCTGCAGGCGCCCTGCTATTTCGATCATCCGATGGCGCTGGATATGCTCGGCATCCGCAAAGTTTATGCTCCTTTTGTGGAGGCTAACGGTGGTCTGCCCTGTCCGGAGACTATCGAAAGGTTGATCAGTGACAAAACTAAAGCGATTCTGCTGGTTTCCCCCAGCAACCCCACCGGAGCAATCACACCTCCGGATGTGATCGGAAAGCTGCTGAAGGTGGCCCGCCGCCACAATGTTGCGCTGATTCTGGACGAGACCTACAACGAGTTTATTCCAGGCGGCAGCCGCCCGCATGACCTGTTCAGGAAATCTGACTGGGGTGAGCATTTCGTACACATCGCTTCATTCGGCAAAACCTATGCGCTGACCGGCTACCGGGCCGGTTTGCTGGCCGCTTCCGAGCAGTTTATCCACCATGCGCTCAAGGCGCAGGATACGATGGCGGTCTGCCAGCCGCGCATCACTCAGCATGCCGTCAAATACGGAGTGGAGTATCTGGATGGCTGGGTGGCGGACAACCGGGAAATGATGGCCCGCCGTCACGATCTGTTCCGGTCAGAATTCATGAAGCCGGGCAACCGTTTCGTTCTTTCGGCCAGCGGGGCATTTTTTGCCTGGGTGCGGCATCCGTTCATCGGCAGCAGCGGCCGTCAGGCGGCCAAGAAACTGGTGGACCAGGCCGGCATAATCTGCCTGCCGGGAGAGGTTTTCGGTCCCGGTCTGGAAGGGTATTTACGGCTGGCTTTCGGGAATATCCGCGAAGAAGCCATACCGGAGGCGGTGCGGAGGTTTCGGGAGATGGAGATTTGAATATTGGCAAAATGATAACAGCAGCTCTCAAATTCTTTCAGTCGGCGCTATTTAACGTCAGTCCTCCGGTCATAACTTCCTGAACAAATCCGGAAAGCGATTCCTTAGCACCTCGGTATACTCCTTTTCTTTAGCCCTGTTACCCAGATCGCGACTTATTTTGACCAGATTCACAAAGGCAGGACCATAGCCCGGGTTCAGGGCCGCAGCCAGTTCGAACTCCCGTAGCGCTGCGGGGAGGTCGCCCCCCATGGCGTAAAGAGCTCCGGCGTTGCTATGAAGTTCGGCAACGCGTGGTTTCAGTTTGATGGCCTGCTCGTAATAAAAGAGTGAGTTCTTGTAATCACCGACGTTGTAATACGAACCTGCAAGATTGCTGTAGAGTTTATCCATAGCAACTTTGGTCGTTATTATTTTGACCCGGTCCGGGCTTGCAGTCGCGCTGCTGTTCGCATATTTGGAAAGGGCAACATTGTATAGCTGGATGGCTTTCTCAAAGTAGCCGCGCTTGAAGTACAGGTCGCCGATCAGCACATCATCGTTTGCTCCGGCAGAGCGGATGCGTGCCATGGTTAGGGCCTCCTCCCCCTCCATTTGCCTTCCTTCCCTGAAAAGGGCTCCTCCCAGTTTGGTGAAAAAGTATGATCCGCGGTACATGGTTGCTTGCTGCCGCCAGAAGGCCACATCATTTTCCCATGGTTTTCGCAATGGTAGCATCAGCAGCGCCTGGGTGGATGTAAAGGCGACAAATGCAATCGGCAGGTAGCGTTTCCACCCCTGGAATTTAATCGAAGTTACCAGCAGGAACAGGCCGAGAGCGGGCAGGTAGGCATAGCGGTCTGTCACCACCGGATATGTTTTGAAAAAGTTCATTACCGGCAGAAGGCAGGCCAGATATAATAACAGTGAAAACAGGAGTGCCGGATTCCGGCGGCGCTTGAAAAATGCAACAGCAAGAGCCCCGGTCACAACCAGCACGGCCATGACGGAAAGCATATTTGAAGCAGAATCAAGTTTGTCGCTGACCGGTATTATGATGTTAAATAAATGCAGCGGGTAATAGATCATAATCTTGAAGGCCACCACGCCCCTTGAGAGTAGTTCCAGCGGCAGCGACTCAGTGTTGGAAGAGATGTAGTTTGCGGCAAGAGCATACTGGCGATAGATGTAATAGAAAACGGCAGCGGAAATTAAGAACGGAATCGTGCGAATGAATGTGCTCACGCGCCGGGACGGTTCATGGAAAGCCGCCAGCAACAGCAGCACCAGTGGCAAAATGATGCCGTATTCACGGGACATGAAGGTGCCGATACAAAATAAAAGGGCGATGGCATAGGAACGGATTCGGTCTTGCTCGTTGCGCAGGAAGTGGATAAAGGCACAGCAGGAAAGAACGAAGAACAGGTTCGTCAGCAGAGCTCCCCGGTTATGGACAGCATAGACAACTTCCAGCTGAATCGGATGGATGGCAAACAGCAGTGCGGCCAGAAAGGCCTGAACATCAGGGATCGCCGACTCTGCGCGCTGGCCGGTGCGGTCAGCCAGCAGGTCTGAAACATTTGTGATGAAGTATTTGAATGCTACGGCTGTGCTGCCGAAAAGTATCAGGTTCGTCAGATGGAACCCGAAAGGGTCTTCGCCCCAGACCAGATAATCAAACGCGAAGCTCAGGTCGCGCAAAGGGCAGTAGTCGGCCCCGATGGCACCATGCAGCAGTATGTATTTCAGGTCAAAGGTGCTTATAAAGCGGTTGCCTATGAAGTACAGGTAGTCATCCCCCACAAACCCGTTCTTAAGCGATGGGCTGTAGAGTGCCACTGCCACCGTAAACAGGATCAAGTCATAAAAATAGCGCTGGGATGTGAATTTTAAAAATTTGTTCATGCTTTTCATGCCTTTCCGGTTGTGTACCATTTCAGGTAGGAGGTGCCCGCGGACGCCCAGTAACGAAGTTCCGTCCAGGAACGGATCGAGGCCAGCCGGGAAGCTATGTAGGATGGCCTCAGATAGAATGATCGTGTCAGGGTCCGCTGCTGCTGTAGCAGCTGGTCGGCACTGAAGTTTTCCGTGTTCCAGCCGGGGCGTTTGCCGAAGATGACGTAATCTTCCCAGCCGCTCCGGTTTTCTATCAGTCCGGCTGCCAGCATCCGTTCGCGCAGCGGCGTGCCGGGGTAGGGGACCACAACAGCCACAGAGACAAAAGTCCAGGGGAGTGAGCAGATCAGTTGGCGGGTTAGTTCAAGTTCTTCCAAAGTCTCTGACGGATCGCTGCCGATGATGAAATTTCCCTCGATGTGACTGATTCCGGCTTCCCTGGCCCAGTTGACCGCATTGCGCACCTGTTCCAGTCGGACCCCTTTGCCCATGGCGTCCAGCATCCTCTGGCTGCCGGATTCCACACCGAAGGCCACCTTCCCGCAGCCGTTACGCTTCATGGCCTTGAGCAGTTCCAGTGACACCGTATTGACTCTGGTATCGCAATTCCAGGATTCAATGCCACTCTGCCCCAGAATTTCACTGATGGCTGCGGCCCGCCCCGGCTCCAAGGTAAAGGTGTCGTCGGCGATTACGATGTGGTTGAAATGCTGCTCCCGCACGACTTGGTCAAGCTCCTCCTTGATGCAGAGCGGGTCGCGGAGGCGGACAGTGCGGCCGAAGGTGGCCTGGATGGCGCAGAAGGAACAGCCGACCGGGCAGCCGCGTGAAGTGAACAGTTCGGTCGAGTTCAGACGGTTGGAAAAGCCCCGGCTGGAATGGCCGGCCTGGCGGGAATAATCGATCAGATCCCGGGCCGGGAAAGGGATCGTATCCAGATCGGCTATCAGAGAACGGGGTCCGGTCAAGGTCACTGCGCCATGCTCGCGAAAAGCAATCCCGGAGATCTCCCGCAGCTGACCGCCATCCCGCAGGCTTTGACAAAGCTCAACCAGCGTTGTTTCCCCCTCACCGATCACGGCGTAGTCAAAGGCGGGGAACTGCTGCAGCGTAAATTCCGGCAGGGCGCTGACATGGCTCCCGCCCGCCACGGTGACAAGCGACGGACAGAGGCGTTTGACATCCCCGGCCAGAGCCCCTGCACTGGTGATGGTTGGCGTCATGGCGGTAAAGCCGACCAGCGCCGGTGAGAAAATTTCCAGAATCTGCCGCAGATTTCCCAGGCTATAGGGGGTAACCTCGTAATCAGCGATCATGCTTTCAAATCCGGCCACCCGCAGCGCGGCGGCCAGATAGGCCAGATTCATCGGACGGGTGTGGGAAAGCAGGGCCGAGGACTGGAACGGGTCGGGCGGACGGATCAGCAATATACGACGGGGATCAGGCTGCATGGAATTTCCCGGATTGACAGTTATCGGTATCATTATTTCTTCTGGCCACGGCAAACAGTGATGAGCCGATCGGCAACATTCTGCCGGAGTTGATCCGGCGGTTTTCCAGCCTCAGTGCTTTCAGCAGAAGATTATTCACAAACCGATGCGGCATGGCCACATCCGAAACCACATCAGCATGATTGGTCCGGTTATTTATCAAAAACCTGGCTAGCAGCCGATAGGTGGTAATCAGGGGGAACAGCATGCCGACCCTGCCGCCTACCAGAATCACGTCGAAACCGGCCCTCTGCACTCTTTCCTGCAACATGCGCTTCGAATAGCGTTCCCTGGTATGCACCGCCAGATCGTGGCTGCTGCGCAGGAACTCATGGGCGACTAGGTTCAGAAGCAGCATGCCGCCCGGCTTGAGGCCGCTTCGCAGTCGCCGCAAGACCGCCACGTCATCATTGATGCCGGTGTGATAGAGGACATCAATGGATGTGATAACATCATAGGTCTCCGGATCCAGTTCGATACTGTTGAGATCCGACAAGACCATGCTGTCAATGCCGCGCTCTTTGCAGAGTCGCAGCGCCTCCTGCGCTGCGTCGCAGCCGGCCGCCCGATGTCCCATCTGCAGCATGAGTTGACAAAGCCGTCCGGTACCGCAGCCGGCATCGAAAATATCCAGCGGGTGCCCCAGCCGCCTTGACTCCCGCTCGATCAACGAAAGAATCAGTTCGTGCAGCCCCACGTACCACCAGTGCTGATCTTCGGCTTCATACATGCGGCGGTATTCAATCCGGTTCATAACGTGTCAACCTTGAGCGAAATAGCGCCTGATGGCGTCAACCACCGCCGCAGCGTGCTCTTCCGGCAATTCCGGGTACATCGGCAACGAGATGATTGTGCCTGCCAGCCGCTCCGTAACCGGCAGGCTGCCGGGTTTGTAATTCAGGAAGCTGTAGCCCCGCATCAGATGAATCGGGTCGGGATAGTTGACCTTGGTTTCGATACCTTGCCGATCCAGATATGCCATCAGGCTGTCACGATCTTCCGTCCGGATGGTATACAGGTAATACTGGTGGCTGTTATGCGGTCGGACAGCCGGAAGCTGGAGGTCACCCACGCCGGCCAACCCTTTGTCATAGATTGCTGCTATCTTCTGCCGCCGCGCAACCGCATCATCCAGCCGTTCGAGTTTTTTCTCCAGCAAGGCCGCCTGCAGTTCGTCCAGGCGTGAATTATACCCCTCCTCCTCGGCATAATATCCGGATTGCATGCCGTAAAAACGCAGCTTCCTCAGTTTTTCGTTCAGTCCCGGGCTGAAGGTGACCACCATCCCCCCATCTCCGAAAGCGCCCAGCACCTTGGTGGGATAGAAGGAGAACGCCCCGGCATCCCCCAGGCTGCCGGCCCGGCAGCCGCGATAAGTGGCGCCGCAGGCCTGGGCGCAATCTTCAACGACGGAAAAACCGTGTTGCCTGGCCAATTCCAGCAGCGGCAGCATCTCGACCATCTGGCCGAACAGATGTACCGGTAGGATACAGCGCGTCCGTCTGGTTATGACGCTTTCCAGCTGCTTCACGTCCATCAGGAAAGTATCTTCCTCAACATCGACGAAGAGCGGTGTGGCGCCGGTGGCGCGGATAGCGGCCACGGTCGGGACGGCACTGTTGGCGACGGTGATGACATCATCTCCGCTGCCGATGCCGAGCGCCTTCAGCGACAGGAAGATGGCGTCAGTGCCTGAGGCAACCCCCACTCCGTGGGAAGCACCGCAGTAGTTGGCGAATTTCTCTTCAAAAGATGCCAGGCGGCTCCCCAGCACCAGTCGTCCCGATGAAAACACCTCGTCGCAGATGCGCAGATACTCTTCGCGGTGTTCGGCGTACTCAGTCAGATAGTCCCAGTAACGGACAGATACTTTTGATTGAGTCATACTGCTCCTCCGTGTGTTTTGGCATGCCGAAAAAAACGATCAGCCGCTTGTGCCAGTTGGAGACATTGATGATGTTCGGCCGGGAAGTCGCCCTTGTCGGTTATCAGCTTTGCGACATGATCAATAGTCAGCAGAAAGTGGTCGCGAGACGGCATAAGAATAGTTTCATGCTTACTGCTGCAGTTGATTTCCAGGCGGCACTGATAATCCGCGGGCGCGGTGAAGCCCCGTTCCAGTCGCAGCGTGCCATTTGAGCCGCCAAGTTCGTAGAAGCAGCGGTAAGGCTGTCCAAAAGCGATCGTAAAAGTGAAATGCTCGTCTGCTGTTGTGTGGGCTTCCGCCTCCATGGAGATGATCATTCCGTTCTGCCAGGCGACGTTACAGCGGATGATTTCAGAAATCGCGCCCCGCAGGAAATAACGGGCCGCAGAGAGCGGATAGCGGTTCATGTCGTGAAAGGCTCCGCCTCCCTGCTGTGGGTCCAGTCGAAAGTTGTCCGGCGCCGGCCCCGGAATGGTGAAAACGCAATTCAGAGTCGATAGGCTGCCGATGCGGCCTGCGGCCATCATCTCCCTGACAGTGGCGTGCTGTGGATGCTGCAGATACATGATGTTTTCATAGAGCAGCACCCCGTTTCGGTTGGCTGCCTCCAACATGCGGCTGACCGAAGCCGGGGATAATCCGAGCGGTTTTTCGCACAACACATGCTTGCCATGGTTGAGCACCTTGATAACCCACTCTTCATGCAGATGATTGGGAAGCGGAATATAGACCAGATCGATCTGTTCTGAATTGAGCAGTTCATCGAACTGCAGGGCGGCACAGGCATACTGACGCGCAACCGCCGCCGCCTTGTCCATATCCCGGCTGGCGATGGCAATCAGGCGTACTCTGCCGCATTGTGCAACGGCAGGCATAAACCTGCGCAAGGCGATGTCAGAGCATCCCAATACCCCGATCCCAAGCGGGCGAGTGGCAGATGCCGCAAATGCAGGGGTAGTGGTTACAGCAGGCATGTCAGAATGCTCCGGGAGCAGGAGTTAACCTGCTCCCCCAGATGAATCAGAAACTGCAGATGCGGCAGCGGCAGCCAGCGGTAGTCTTCCGGGAGCGGCAGCTGGGTGCCATCCTTCAGCAGCAGTATGCGGTGGATATTGCATTCCCGGTAAAAACGGGCCCCTTCTTCGGCCTGACAGCTTTCATGGATCGATTTGGACATTTTCGGGGCAAGAAATTCGTCGTACAGGAACGGTTTTTTCAGTTTTTTACTGTCGGCGTAATTCCCCTGCGTAAACTGAGCTGTCGGTCCAAGCTGCACAGCCGATTTGTTGCCGACCTCGGCCTTGGCCTGCATCAGAATTTCCACACCTTGCGGACTATTCCTGACGAGCAGCCCGATTATGCCCGGTGCCGGATTCTCAATGATCGGCTGACACCATGCCGCCACTTCCCGGGAAGTCGTCTTGATCTGCATGCCGACAATCCTGAAAAAACGCTTTTCATTGTGTGAAAAGAAACCTTTCCCATCCACTCCCCATTCCTGAAGATCATTCAAGCCGATCCGCCGTGCCAGCATGTGGTTGGCCGCCCGGCGGTCATCGAGCCACTGAAGAGTGTCCCAGATTCCGGCTGGGCAGGTGTCAGCCGGATTAGTCGACCCGCCTGCCCCCCCGTTCTGCCCGTTACCGGAACTTTCAAAGAGCAGGCTGGAGAGAATGCTGCGCAGACAGGCATTGACCAGGCTGTCTTTTCTGAGCAGACCGGCAATCTGCCCCAGTGTCAGCCAGATGAAACGTTCCGGCAGTTCCAGCGGCAAATCGCCGCCGGCATCTACAATCATGTTACGGTTGGACTTATAGAGAAAGCGGCCGCCATCCTCGGTCTGCAGGCGGGCAAAGATGACCCGTTCCGGCTTTGGGGTCAGGAAGTGTTCGAGGTACAGCGGGGGCGCGCCGCCATGGACGCCGGAATAATTGCTGTAGGTCGCTTGTACTGTGGGAGATAGCTGCACGCCCCCGATATTTCCCGGTTCCTCCTTGGCCTGCAGGCAGAAATGCATGACCCCGCCGATGGATTTTGCCAGAATCCCGAGGATGCCGGTTTCCGGCTGTTCGATGATCGGCTGGTCCCATTCGAGTTCGCTGGCCTCAACCCGGTGACGGCAACGGATACCGATCACGCTGAAAAAACGGCCGGTTGAATGGCAAAGATTCCCGTTTTGCGGTTCCCGGCGCCAGCCGGCCAGATCTTCCAGCGGGACCAGCATGGTGTTAAGACCAGCATTATGACAATTTATTCGAATCCACTCCTCCACGAAGCTGTCATCATGAATTGATTTTCCGGCACTCCTAGAGGCATTGATAATCGGAATCAATTCCGGACGGATGCCTGTTCCTGACACCAGTCCGTGCATGAGCATGTCATTTCCCATGGTCATGGTTCACCTCTTTTCCAGGTTCCGCTGGAACAGCCAGCAGCTCCCTGATGATGTATTGCGGTTCCTGGTTGAGTTTCAGGTAGATGCGTCCCACGTACTCTCCCACGATGCCGGTTGCCAGCAGTTGGAACCCCCTGAAAAACATGGAAACTGAGGCCAGTTTTTCAATGTCGCTGGGATTCTCCAAAAGAGGGTGAATGCCCCTGACCAGCATGTCGGCCACGGAATAGACACCCATCAGCGTCAGGACGAAGCCGATTGCCGCCAGGATGCGGAGCGGGATCAGTGAATAGCTGACGATCATATCCCCCCAGAGTGCCGTCAGTTTCTTGAGGGTATATCCGGATTTTCCCGTACGACGCTGGTCGTGGCGGACTGACACCGTTCCGATGTCCCTGGTGATCTTCAGAATGATGGCGTCCAGATAGGGGTTAGGATTCCTGTGTTTGATGATCTGCTCCACTATGAAGCGGTTCAGGGCCTTGAAGCTGGAGAGATAGAGATTGGAGGGTTTGTTCAGGATAACCCGGGCCATGGTGCCGTTCAGGTAACTGCCGAGGTTGCGGAACAGGCTGTCGCGTTTGTCCAGGTATTGACAGTAAACCACATCATAACCTTTGCGGATCTCGGCAACCAGTTTGGGCACCTCCTCAGGCGGGTTCTGTAAGTCGTCATCCATGATTACGACATATTCTCCCCGGGCCTGGTTCAGTCCGGCCATCACGGCATTATGCTCACCGAAATTCCGGGATAACCGGGCATAGCTGACCAGATCCGGCAGTTCGGACTGAAGGCTCCTGCAGACCGCATCGCTCCCGTCACTGCTGCAATCGTTCACCAGTATGATCTCCAGACGGTAATCGGCGGAGAGGAGCAAGACAAGTTTTCGACACAATTCGGCAATGGTCTTTTCAGCGTTGTAGACAGGAATGACAATCGAAAGGGATGTCATGAATTCTCCTCATGCTCAATTGCGGTTGCTTGGTTCAGTAACGTAGGGGTGAACGCCCTTTCGATAGGCGCCGTTATATGCCTCTGTCGAACCTCCTATACTAAACATTTGACCCATTAATATATTTCACTTGATATAATTTATCAACCAAATCAATATTTTTGTCGAAGCTGCTACTCTAATGGTTACTGTTCTATTTTAGTGTTAATTGCTGGTATACTGCAAAAAGATGTGCATCGTCAGAGATTAGCGCCAACCGGGGAGAGAGTAGATGAAGGTGAGAACCGTTACTGCACGGCTACTGAAGATGTCGCTACTGCTTAGCATTTCCATATCTTTATGCAGCCAGTCGGCCTTTGCCGAGAGCTGCGAAAGAGTTGTCCAGCTCTTTAACAGTCAACTCTCGCCGCGGATTGACGAAAAGGAACTGGTCGAAATTCTGCGCTCCCTTAATGCCAGCGGCAACACCTCCCTGCCGGCCCAGTTTGTAACCAAAACGGAGGCTAAAAGATTGGGGTGGAGGCCGGGACGTGATTTGTGGTCTTCCCGGCGCCTGCAAGGCAAGAGCATTGGCGGAGACTACTTTGGCAACCGCGAAGGGCGACTGCCACGGAACATCCGCTCCTGGCATGAGGCGGACCTGGACTACAAGGGAGGTCACCGGGGTGCCAAACGACTGATCTATTCGAAGGAAGGGCAACGCAACGTGACGGTTGATCACTACTCTACTTTTCATGAGGTGCCAGCATGCCAGTGAAGAAAAAGCAATGCATTATCGAGGGAAAGTCTGTCCGGACCATTGAGGACTTCTACGGCGAGTTGATGCGGCAACTCCCTTTCCCGCCTCATTTTGGCAATAATCTAGATGCGCTCTGGGACGTTCTGACTTCGGATGTCAAAGGGCCGATTCAGATAATCTGGAATGGAGCCGGGGCCTCCCGCCGCAGCATGGGCAAAGACTTCGATCTGGCGCTGACCCTGTTGCAACAAGTGGGGAAGGAACGGAAAGATTTTGTAGTCATCGTCCAGGAGTAGGTTGTCATGGCCCCGTCATTGTCCGGTACTGCCGCCATCGGGGCGGTTCCGCGTGGCGGGAGTCGCCACTCTGATTGCCTTTGATTTTAAAACTGTGTAAGTATGTAGTTGCTGATGCATAAAAATAACTCAAACGGCCAACACCCAAAGGGTTTTCGCTGGAAGGAACCATCATGATGCAAATAAAGAAGCGCAGAACAGTTAATCCTCCCGGTCTGACCGAACTACCTGCACTGCCGATGGATGTGCCGAAGTTGATCGACGATTTCAGGCATTATTTCACCTATAATCTGGGACAGGACAAGTACTGCACCGCCACTCATTATTATTACAAGGCGCTGGCGCTGACGGTTCGCGACCGCCTGATGGAGCGCTGGAAGAAAACCCGCTATGCGTATGTGGAGTCGAAATGCAGGCGCGGTTACTATCTTTCGCTGGAATTTCTGATGGGGCGTTCGCTGGGCAATGCCATGTTGAACCTGGGGGTGACCGATGCGGCTTCGCAGGCGTTGGAAAAACTTGGCATCAAGCTGGAAGAGCTGGCCGAGGCGGAGAGTGACGCCGGTCTTGGAAATGGCGGCCTGGGGCGTTTGGCGGCCTGTTTTCTGGACAGTTGCGCCACGCTGCAACTGCCGGTGATGGGATATGGACTGCGTTATGAATTCGGCATGTTCCGCCAGCGGATTGTCGGAGGTCGTCAGATAGAAGAGCCGGATCACTGGCTGAGGGATGGCAATCCCTGGGAGATGGAACGCCCCGAATATGCCCAGAGGGTGCGCTTTGGCGGCCGCAGCGAGCGGTACAGGAATCAGTCGGGCGAAGAGTGTGTCCGTTGGGTTGACAGTCATGACGTACTGGCTGTGCCCTACGATATCCCGGTTCCGGGTTACCGCAACGGAACGGTCAACACTCTGCGGCTCTGGAAAGCCGCCGCTACGGACGCATTCAATCTTGGCGAATTCAATGCCGGTGATTATGCCGGATCGGTTGCGACCAAAAACGAAGCCGAAAATATCACGATGGTGCTTTATCCGAATGATGCCAGTGAGAACGGCAAGGTTCTGCGTCTTCGCCAGCAATATTTTCTGGCCTCGGCCAGTCTGCAGGATGTTGTCGAGCGCTGGGTAGTGGGGAAGAAGGGCGATTTTGGCGATTTTGCAGAAAACAACTGTTTCCAGCTCAACGATACCCATCCGAGCTGTGCCGTGCCCGAGTTGATGCGGATTCTGATGGACGAGCAGGGACTTGGTTGGGATCAGGCCTGGCAGATCACCTGTAAAACCATGGCTTACACCAATCACACATTATTGCCGGAAGCTCTGGAAAGGTGGCCATTGCCGCTGTTCGGTCATCTGCTGCCGCGGATTCTGGAAATCATTCTGGAAATCAATGCCCGCTTCATGGCTGAAGTCTCCGCCCGCTGGCCGGGCGACAACGAGCGTATGAGGCGTATGTCGATTATCGAGGAGGGAGAGACACCCCAGGTCCGGATGGCATATCTGGCGATTGTGGGCAGTTTTTCGGTTAATGGTGTTGCCGCTCTGCACTCGCTGCTGTTGGCTCAGGGTCTCTTCCGTGATTTTTACGAACTCTGGCCGCACAAATTCAATAACAAGACCAACGGCGTTACGCCCCGTCGCTGGATTGCCCGTTGCAATCCGAGGATGAGCCAGCTGATCAGCGATAAAATCGGTGACGGCTGGGTGTCTGATTTGCAGCAGATCAACAAAATCGCCAGTTACGCCGATGATCCTAAATTCCGCAAGCTTTGGCATGGTGTCAAACAGACCAACAAGGAGCGTTTGTCCGTTCTGGTTCAGGAAAGTTGCGGTGTCACGTTTAATCCGGACGGGTTGTTTGATGTTCAGGTAAAGCGGATTCATGAGTATAAGCGCCAACTGCTGAACCTGCTTCATGTGATCCATCTTTACGACCGGATCAAGCGTGGTGACGTCGAAGGATGGACAAACCGCTGCGTACTGATCGGCGGCAAGGCGGCACCCGGCTACGTCATGGCCAAGCTGATCATCAAACTGATCAACAATGTGGCTCAGGTTGTCAATAGCGACCCAGCCGTTGGGGAACTGCTGAAGGTGGCCTTCCTCCCCAACTACAGCGTGACCACGATGGAAATTATCTGCCCCGGCACCGACCTGTCGGAACAGCTGTCGACCGCCGGCAAGGAAGCTTCCGGCACCGGAAACATGAAGTTCATGATGAACGGCGCCATTACAATCGGTACCCTGGATGGGGCCAATATCGAGATCCGCGAGGAGGTTGGCGACGAAAACTTTTTCATGTTCGGACTGACGACCGAAGAGGTGGATCAGTTGCGCTCCCACTACAACCCTTCAGCAATAATTGCGGGTGATCCCGATTTGCAAAGGGTCATGGCACTTCTGAGCAGTGGTCACTTCAACCTGTTCGAGCCGGGCTTGTTTGATCAGATTCTGAACGCTATTGCCAGCCCGCATGATCCCTGGATGGTTGCCGCTGATTTCCGCAGTTTCGTCGATGCCCAGCAGTGCGTGGCCAACGCATACCAGGATCGCGAGCGCTGGACCCGCATGAGCATCATGAACACGGCATGCAGCGGCAAGTTTTCAACCGACCGGACTATTCATGATTATAACAATGACATCTGGCGACTGGCCCCGATTCCGGTCAAACCGGCGGAGTAAGGAACGTTTTGATGCCTGTTGTCCGGGAGTGCTGAAAAAAAGATGGATGTCATCACCACCCACATAAATGCCGATTTTGATTGCCTGGGAGCCATGACCGCTGCTGCCAGGCTGTATCCCGGTGCGTTGATTTCGTTTCCGGGTTCACAGGAAAAAGGCGTTCGAGATTTTGTCGAACGCCATCCCGAATACCTGCCCCAGCTTACCCGAGCCAAAGAGATCGATCTGGACAGCATCAGCCGGCTGATTATTGTCGATTGCCAGGATGCTGCCCGCATCGGCCGCTTTGCCGAAATTCTTGACCGTCCCGGCCTTGAAATCCATATCTACGACCACCATCCGGTGACAGCTGAAAGCATAACACCGGGTGGCGGAGTGATCACCAGCTGTGGTTCTGCTTCAACGCTGCTGACGGCTCTGCTGATGGAGCGTGGGATCACCCTGACTCCGGAAGAAGCGACCATGATCACGCTCGGCATCCATGAGGACACCGGCCGACTGCTGTTTGTCTCCACGACCCAGGAGGATTACCGCGCAGCCGGTTGGCTGCTGGGGCAGGGTGCAAGGTTGTCTATTGTCAGCGAGGCACTGACCCCGGAGTTGAACAAATCCCAGATGGGATTGTTGCGTCAGCTGCTGACCACCCTCCGTTCGACCTCGATCAATGGCATTGTCATCTCGATTGCCCACGCTTCCTGCGACCATTACATTGGCGATATTGCCTCACTGGTGCACCTGATGCGGGATATGCAGAATCTGGACGCCCTGTTCGTGGTGGTGTCCATGGAGGATAACGTCTATATCGTGGCCCGCAGCCGCGTTCCGGAAGTTAACGCCGGTGAAATCATGAAGCGTTTTCAAGGTGGCGGGCATGCTTCCGCCGCTTCCGCTTCAATTCATGACCGGTCGCTGCAGCAGGTGCTGGAACGACTGGACGAGTATTTAAGGTTCTCGGTAAGTTCGAATGTGCTGGCGTCCGACCTGATGTCGACGTCGGTTAAAACGGTCCCGGATACTGTTGATATTGCCGAGGCGCGTGAGCTGTTGACCCGCTATAACTGTAATGCCATGCCGGTCATGTCCGGAGACCGGATGATCGGCATCATTTCGCGCAAAATCGTCGAAAAGGCGCTTTATCACGATCTTGGCCAATCGCCGGTGACCGATTTCATGCATACCGAGTATCTGCAGGCCGCTCCCGATACCCCGCTGGCCGATATTCAGGAGTACATGGTCGAGGGTAACCGCCGCTTTGTGCCGGTTTTTGACGGGGGGCGGCTGGCTGGCGCAGTTACCAGGACGGATCTGCTGCGCCATATCTACGGTGGACGCAAGGGACAGAGCGAGTCGCTCTACGATGTCGAAGCCCTGAAGCTGCCGACCCGCAGCCGTTCTGTCCTGGGGCTGATGGTCAAGCGCCTTGACGATCAACGGCGCCTGCTTCTGCGAAACCTGGGTGAAGTCGGCGACGAACTGGGTTTGCCGGTTTATGCGGTTGGCGGTTTTGTGCGCGATCTGCTGCTGGGGATCGATAATCTGGACATCGATGTCACCGTTGATGGGGATGGCATCTTCTTTGCCGAGCATTTTGCCGAGCGTCACAATTGCCGTGTTCGCAGCCACAAGAAATTCGGCACCGCTGTACTGATCTTTCCTGATGGCAGCAAGGTCGATGTGGCCAGCACCAGGCTGGAATATTACGAATCACCCGGAGCTCTGCCGACAGTGGAGCGCGCTTCACTCCGGCACGACCTGTACCGGCGCGATTTCACGATAAACACGCTGGCGCTCTGCATCAATAAAGAAAGGTTCGGTCGTCTGACCGACCATTTCGGCGGCCAGCAGGATATTCAGGAAGAAACCGTCAGGGTCCTGCACAATCTGTCATTTGTGGAAGATCCAACCCGGGTCTTCCGTGCCATACGATTCGAACAGCGCCTTGGTTTTCGTATCGCTCCGCACACCGAGAAGTTGATCCGCAGTGCGGTGCGGATGCATCTGCTCGACAAGCTGGGAGGGGAGCGACTCTTCAGCGAACTGGTACAGATTCTGCGCGAAAAGGAGCCGACGGCCGCCATACGGCGTCTGTCTGTCCTGGGGTTGCTGCCGGTCATTCATCCGGCGCTTAAACTGGTGCCGGCCACCGAGCGGGTGCTGCGCGAGGCGGGTCAGGTCATGGCCTGGTTTCGTCTGCTGTATCTGGACGACCCATGTGAACAGTGGCAGGTCTATTTTATGGCAATGTTCGATGGCCTTAAAGGGGATGAATTCAGTGATGCCTGTCGGCGACTCTCGGTTCCGGGGCGTTTTGCCGACCAGTTGCACAGCCAGCGCTCTCTGGCGTACAAAACTCTGGCGGCCATTAAGCGCCGCCTGAAACATGCCTCTGATGTGCGTAACAGCGAATTATACGCCTGGTTCAGCATATTTTCGCTGGAAATGCTGCTTTATCTGGCGTCCCGCGCCAGCAACGAGCAGGTGCGCCGCTTTGTTTCGCTTTATTTGACAAAGCTGCGTGATGTTGCACCGCTGCTTGACGGCAATGACCTGTTGAACCTCGGTTTCCAGTCCGGTCCGGACCTTGGGAGGGTAAAAGAGCGCTTGCTGCGGGCCAGGCTGGATGGCGAGGTGGACAGTCGTGAAGACGAACAGGTTTTGGCGCTTTCACTGATTCGGTAAGCAGCATGAGTGGTGTGTCGTAACTGCAACACCGTGGCGGATAGAATACATTTATGCCGAAGTGCCGGTTTTACACTCCTGATGTGGAATTGATGCAAGTTGACGATATTACACGCTTGTCTGACTCGAAGCGCGGTAATGCTGTCGAGTGGCGCGCTTCTTGCTCGGTGAATCGCACATTCTGAAATTGTCTTCGAAAGGCATCCATATATGAAACAACTCAAACAGCTGCTTGCGCTTGTGATCTGCCTGTCATTCCTGACGTCCGTTTCTTCAGCCCACGCGGCGGACAATACGCTGCGCGAAGTGTTTGAGGATGCCTTCTATGGTGCCGGTATCGGGGCGCTGGTTGGTGGCGCCATCCTGGCTTTCACAAATAAACCGGCTGATCACCTGTCTTATATCGGCTATGGCGCCGCTTCCGGCGTGCTGGCCGGTACCGCCTACGGTATGGCAAAGTCGGCCCGCGCACTGGCTGAAATTAATAATGGCCGGGTCAGGATTGCCGTGCCGACCATCATTCCCGACCTGAGAGAGTCTCCATCCACCGGCCAGACCATGGTGATGTGGCATGCCAGTATCCTGAGGGGCACCTTTAACTGAATTCCTGATATTCGAAATCTGTTTCAGAAAGCCCGCTGTCGAAATGCAGCGGGCTTTTTTATTTGCCTCGTCATGTCACTCCGTTTATAACATGCGGGATATTTCACAAATCAGGAGGATTTTATGTCGGAGTTTGCAAACGTCACAGTAATCAAAAAAGCCAATATCTATTTTGGCGGCAAAGTCGCAAGCCATTCGGTAATTTTTGCTGACGGCAGCAAGAAAACATTGGGGATCATGCAGGCTGGCGAGTATGAATTTTCCACCGCCGCGGCTGAGGTAATGGAAATTCTGTCGGGAGAGCTTGAATGGCAGATGAAGGGTGATGCCGATTGGAAAAAAGTGGTTGGAGGGCAGTCGTTTGATGTCCCGGCCAATTCAACGTTCCTTATGAAGGTTGCAACCGTTTCGGATTACTGCTGTTCTTTCGTAAACTAGCAGCTGTGGAAGTAACGGCATCAAAGCCGGTCACCGGCCGCTTTGCCCCGTCCCCCACCGGTTGTCTGCACAGCGGCTCTCTGGTGGCGGCGGTTGGAAGTTATCTGATGGCAAAGCGCGCCGGAGGCCGCTGGCTGCTGCGTCTTGACGATCTGGACGCCCCCCGCCAGGTAGCCGGAATGTCCGACGATATCATGCGGACGCTGGAGTCATTCGGCCTGTTCTGGGATGGCGAGGTTGCCCGCCAGAGTTTGAATCAGGAGTATTACCGGCAGGCCTTTGAGCTGTTGCAGGCCAGGAATCTGCTTTATCCCTGCAGCTGTTCGCGCAAGGAAATCGCCCTGGCCGCTTCCGCCCCGCATTCCGATGACGACGGCCCACCATATCCCGGCAGCTGCCGGACCGGTATGAAGGCGGGTGGGGTGGTGCGCTCCTGGCGGATAAAATCGCCTGATGGTGAAGTCTGTTTCAGCGATCTGCGGCGGGGAGTTATATGTCAGGATCTGACCAAAGTCTGCGGGGATTTTGCGATTCGAAGGGGCGCTGCTGAGTATCTGTATCAACTGGCGGTGGTTGTTGACGATGGAGTGGCTGGTGTCAATCAGGTGGTGCGGGGAGATGATCTGCTTTCGTCAACTCCGCGGCAGGTATACCTGCAACGGATACTGGGTTTGCCGCAGCCGGATTACTGCCACCTGCCGCTGGTGACCGGTCCTGGCGGTTCAAAGTTGAGCAAGCGCGATCATCTGGTTTCTCATCAACTTTCCAGCTTAAAAGGGAGAGAAGGGCAACTGTTGCTGGCTGTGTTGCGCTTTCTGGGGCAAAATCCACCGCCTGAACTGTACGGATCAGGTTGCGCGGAGCTTTTGGAGTGGGGGATTGCCGGTTTTGATGCGGCTCTGATCCCGGCGCATGGCGGTTCCTTGCCGATTTAAGGGCTTTTGGGTTCTCCGCTGGTCGGTCCGGGAGGACGAAGCATCAGTTTCCCATCGTCAACCCGGTTTTGATAAGGATTGTTCGGATAGGTGGCGAAAGGTTCGGATTTCCGGAACATCCGCAGCTCTTTTACCGATATAAGCGGGTATGGGTAATCCACGCTCTCCAGTTTTTGAATCTTTTTGCCTTTTACCTCTCCGATAATCGTGACAAGGTTGCCCGGCCTGTAGATCAAAGGGTCGATCAGCTCGCTGCTGATGGCCAGAAACCGGCCGCCAGACGTTGATGTTTCGTCCGGTACGCCGTTATTCAACAGCTCAAGCTGTGTCACTTCCAGCATTATGACATCGCCACTGCTCCTGGTTCCGGCAATGATTCCGCCGATCATGACGCGCTTGCCGGAGTGTATTTCCGGATTCCTGCTCAGTTCTGTGTAATTAACCGAACTGTCAACCAGCTTCAAGCCTGCTTCGCTCATGACATGGGCGCATCCGGCAAGTACCAGGGCCATAAAAAACAGTAATGCTACTCTCATGATTGATTGCCTCCACCGATAAATCTTCTGGTGACGCATTTGCAGAAACTGAGCCAATGGTCTGCTAACCGGCTGAGCTGGAGTTGCGGCCTGTCCAATAAACAAGCATTTTTTGTTCGCCATCCTGAAAACTTTCCAGGTCAAGCTCCAGGTCAGGCGTCCATGGCCGGTGTTTGTAATAAAGCTTGTCGTAGTATTTTTCGATCAGCCCGCGTGCTACGCCCGGTATGTTCCAGCCGTCCAGCATGCCTTTCAGTTCGCTGTAATGTACTCCGCCCAATCTTTTTTTGATGCGCTCCAGCGCTTCCGCCATCGGTTCCCGGTACTCCTGATGTGCATATTCCTCTGTCAAGCGATCCACCCGTGTGTCTGTTGAAACATTGCACCAGATCTTGCAGCTTCCCGCCATGACGTTGTAAAAGTTACCCGGCAATGTAATGCGCCCGATGCGCTGGCTTTCGCCTTCCAGAACGATCGGCCTGTCGGTGGGAGCCTGACGCAATGCGTCCCATAGTTGCGTGTCAAACCGCTTCTGCGTTGGCTGCTCTCCCAGTCCGAGCGAGCCGAAGGCGGAGCCGCGATGTCGGGCCAGTCCTTCAAGGTCAATCACTGTCCAGGAATTTTGGTCAAGGCCGTTGATGAAAGTCGTCTTGCCGCTGCCGGTCATGCCGTGGATGACAATCAGGGGTGCGGGTGGCTTGAAATCTTCAAAATAGGCTGTCAACTGGTTACGAAAAGCCTTGTAGCCTCCCCGCAGCTGTACGACCGGGTAGCCGCATGATTCAATCAAAATGGCCATCGACAGGCTGCGCATCCCCCCCCGCCAGCAGTAGACCAGAATCGGCTTGCG
>MTLD01000419.1_pt1 | contig 64611 bp, 59 predicted proteins | sample 1982471 | NCBI WGS metagenome assembly MTLD01 (sample SAMN05712604, study PRJNA340218) | biofilm metagenome | isolation source: sample SPM anode biofilm adapted to -50 mV | place: USA | collected 2012-02-03
CCCAGGTGGCGCGGCGGGGGCGGGCCTGGCCCCTGGCCCGGGCCGTGGCGGCCCGGCTGGCCACCGATGAGGGGGCCCGGGATCTCTACGGGAAGAACCCCGACCTTCGCGATTGCTACCCCACGGAGCTGGCCTTCCTCGAGGCGGTCCGGCCCCTCCGGGCCGGGCTCGTCCTGCCGGAGCGGGAACCGGGCCGGGAGCAGCGTGATTTCATCCTGCGGGCGGGGCCCGGCGTGGCGCGGATCCGGGCGCGGGGCGAGGGCGGCACCTGGATCGACCTGACCGTGCGGGGCCGCGGCGGTTTCGGCCCGCCGCCCCGCGGTGAGGGCATCTCCCGCCTTCTGCTTGCGGACAGCCGTGAGGGGCTGACGGCCCAGCTCCGGCGCCTTCGCGAGGCCGAGTTGGAGCCCTTCTGGCAGCGCTTCCGCGAGACCGCGGCGGCGCTGGCCACCGAGCCGGGAGCCCGGGCCCTGCTGGATCGCCCGGGCCTCTCGCGCGCCCCCGGGGATGCCGCAACCTTCCTGGCCCTGTGCCGGACCCGGCAGGCGGGCCTGGCCGCCCTGCCCGCCACCCGGACCGAGGCCCACGGCCGCATCACCCTCCGCAGCGGGCCGTTCCATCGGGACGTGCGCATGGCCTGCCCCCTGCCCGGCGGCGGCAGCCTGAGCCTCGCCTGGCGCGACGACCGGCTGACGGACGTGGCGCTGGATTGAGCCGCCACGCGCGAAGGCCACGGAGGGGACACCTCCGTGGCCTCCGGATCACAGGCGGGCCCTAGCGCTTCGGGTAGGCCGGCACCGGCGGGAAGGCCTGCGTGGGCTGCGCCTTCAGCTGCTCCAGCAGGGTCGCCACGCCCTTCTCGAGCTGGGGATCGCGGCCCTCGATCAGGCTGGCGGGATCGTTGTCCAGGACGATATCGGGATCGACGCCGTGGTTCTCCACCCACCACTTCCCTGCCTTCCCGAAGAAGGCGTTATTGCTCTGCTCGACGCGGCCGCCGTCCACGGTGAACTGGGTGTTGATGATGCCCACGAGGCCGCCCCAGCTGGGCACACCTACGATGGTGCCGAGCTTCCGGGCCTTCACATGCTCGAGGAAGGCCTCGCCGTCGCTGCCGTTCTGCTCGTTGGTGAGGAAGACGTAGCGGCCATCCGACGCGGTGCCGGGGTAGCGGAAGGGCCCCATGCCCCGCAGCACGTTGAAGCCCACCTGCTTCCGCTCCAGCTTATCGATCATGAAGAACTCGGTCCAGCCGCCGCCGTTGCCGCGCACGTCCACCACGATGCCCTTCTTGTACCGGAAGGCTCGCCAGAACTTGTCGAATTGGCCGATGTTCTGTTCGCCCATGGCCGTCAGGTGCATGTAGCCCAGCTCGCCGTGGGAGAGGCGGTCCACCTTGGCCACGTTGTCGGCCACCCAGCGCTCGTAGCGGAGGGCGCCGTCGTTCGCGACCGGCTCCACCTCCACGGTGCGGGCGCCGGCCATCGTGGGCTTGGCGTTCACCGTGAGGGTCACCTTCTGGCCCTTCACCACCTGGAGCCGGGCCTCGACGGCCTCGGGGGCCTGCAGCGGCTTCCCGTCCACGGCCAGGAGGTACTCGCCCTCCTTCACCAGCCCGGCCAGGGGCGCCTTCAGGTCCGGCGCGTAGGGCGTGGGGCCGTAGACGCGGGCGAAGCGGTAGGCGCCGCCCTCGGCCTTCAGGTCCGCGCCGAGCAGGCCGGCGAAGGTGAGGCTGGGCGCGGGCCGGCCGGGGCCGAGATCGCCGCCGCTCACGTAGGTGTGGCTCACGCAGAGCTGGCCCACCATCTGGCTCAGCAGCCAGTTCAGCTCCTGGCGGGAGTTGAGGGAGGGCAGCCAGGCGGCGAACTGGTCGCGGATGGCCGTCCAGTCATTGCCGTTCATCTGCGTGTCGTAGAAGAAATCGCGGTACCAGCGCCAGGTGTCCTCAAAGATCTGCTTCCACTCGGCCCGGGGGTCCACCGTCATGGCCATGCGGTCGGTGTCCAGCTTCGCGGGCAGGGCCTTCGTCTTCAGCCACTCGGCCACGTCCCCGGCGTGGAAGGCGGCACCCTTCCGGATCAGCACCCGCTGGCCGGCGGGATCCAGGGTCCAGTCGCTCACGGCATCCGTCAGCACGGTCTCCTTCTTCGGTCCCGTCTCGAAGACATGCACCTTCCACTTGTCCGCGCCCCGGGGCTGGTAGACCTCCTCCTCCACGGCCTCGTCCCAGCCCGCGGTGGCCTCGTCCCAGCCCACCAGGCCCTTGCCGGCCTTCAGGTGGAAGAAGTTCCCGGGCTTCACCGGGAGGGGCGTGATGCGCGCCTGGAGCCCCTCGGCATCGATGCGGAAGGGGCCCTTGTCGTCGCCGGCCTTCAGCTTCACCGCCATCACCTGCACGGGCGAAGGCTCGATGTGGTTGTCCTGGGTGGCGTCGAGCTGGACGTGGTAGTTGCTGTAGCTCAGGAAGTAGAGGGTGCTGCCGTCCAGGTCGAAGCGGGGATTGAGGCTGTCGAAGAATCCGTCGGTCAGCGCGATGCGCCTGCCCGTGGCGACGTTGGCCAGGAAGATGCGGCTGTTGCGGTTGGGCGCCACGAAGGAGTAGGCCACCCACTGCGAGTCCGGCGACCAGGCGTAGTCGCTGACCTCCCAGGTGAACTGGTCGTTCTTGAGCTCGTGGGACTCGTCGACCTTCGTGAGCTTCTTCGTGGCCACGTCCATGACGTAGAGGGCGAAGCTCTTGTCGCCGAAGAGGAGCTTCGTCCCGTCGGGACTCCACTCCAGGTGGTAGAGGGCGGTCTTCAGGCCCGTGGGGATGCGCTCGGCGGCGCCCCCGTCGGCGGGCTGAACGTAGAGGTCGTAGTCGCCGCTGGCGTCGCTGAAATAGGCCACGCGCTTGCCATCCGGCGAGAGGCGGGGGAAACGCTCCCGGATGCCGGGGGTCTTCGTGAGGTCCACCGGGGGCTTCGCCGCATCCGAGGGTACGAGGAAGACGTCGCCCCGGGCCTCGAACACGGCCGTGGGGCCCACCAGGCTCATGGCCTGGATCCAGTCCCGGGGGTTCACGGTGCGGGGGGCCACCTTCCAGGCATCGCTCACGGTGGTGAGGGGCACCTGCTTCACCGTGCGGGTGGCCAGGTCCAGGGCCTGCAGGTAGCCGCCCTGCTCGAAGACCACGGTGCGGCCATCCGTGCTGGGCTGCTGCACATCGAAAGTCTTCACGTCCGTGAGGGCCGTCACGGCCCTGGTGGCCGGGTCCACCTCGTAGAGGTTCGACAGCTGGCTCGGGCCCCGGTCGGACACGAAGAGCACCTTGCCCTGGGCCCACATGGGGTACGAGTTTCGGCCCACGTAGTCGGTGAGGGGCTCGAAGCGCTTCGCCTTCAGGTCGCCGATCCAGAGGTCCTGGTGCCGGCCGCCCTTGTACCGCTTCCAGTAGTAGTCGGGAATGCCTTTGGTGCTGAAGGCCAGCTTCGATCCGTCGGGCGAGAAGGCCCCCTGCACCGCCTTCTCCAGGGGCAGCGGCTCGGGCTCGTGGCCCGCCAGGTCCACGGCGTAGAGCCGGTCGATGGGGCGCTGGTTGTACTCGTAGGTGGCATGGAAGAGGACCTTCGCGCTGTCCGCGGTCCAGCCGTCCACCTGGGCCGGTCCCCGGAACGTGAGGCGTCTCGGCGCGCCGCCCTCCGCGGGCATGACGTAGACCTCCAGGCCCCCGTCGTACTGGGCGCTGAAGGCGATCCACTTCCCGTCGGGGCTGAAGCGGGCCATGGTCTCCACGCCTGGGTGGGTGGTGAGGCGGCGGGCCTCGCCGCCTTTGAGGGAGCCCAGCCAGAGGTCGCCCTCCCAGGTGAACACCACCCGGTCGCCGTGGACATCCGGGAAGCTGACGAAACGGGGCGTCAGGCCCTGGGCCGAGAGCGCGACACCCGCAGCCAGCAGGCAGGTCAGGGAACGGAACCGCATGGGACCTCCGGATTGGGAAAGGGCTGTGCCTCGCAAGACGATATCAGAGCCCCAACCTCCCCACCAGGGCCGCCAGGGCCGTTTCCGTGCGAAGGATGCGGGGCCCCAGGTCCAGGGGCTGGAAGCCGGCCCGAAGCAGGCTCTGGAACTCGGCATCGACCCACCCGCCCTCCGGCCCGATAGCCAGGGTGAGGGGGGCCGTCAGCACCGCCGGGAAGGACCCGCCGGCGCCCGGATGGGCCACCAGGCCCGTGCCGCCGCCCACCAGGGCCGGCAGCTCGTCCTCCACGAAGGGCCGGAAGAGCCGCGCCAGACGCAGCTCCGGCAGCACCGTGTCCTTGGCCTGCTCCAGGCCCAGAATGAGCTGCTGGCGCAGGCTCTCCGACGCCATGCGGGGGCTGGCCCAATAGGCCTTCTCCACCTTCCAGGCGTTCACGAGCACCAGCCGCGCCACCCCCAGGCTGGCGGCGGCGGCCACCACGCGGTTCAGCACCTTGGGACGCGGGACCGCAACCACCAGGGTGAGCGGCAGCTTGGGCGGCGGGTCCTGATCCAGGGCGAGCGTGAGTTCCAGGGCTTCGCCATCCAGGCGCAGCACCCGTCCGCGGCCCATCTTCCCGCCCAGCAGGCCCACGGCCAGATCCTGCCCCACGGCCGCCCGATGGACCTCCCGCACGTGGGCCAGGCGCCGCCCGGTGAGCCGGGCGCGGTCGGGGGCCACCAAGTCCTCCGGCAGGAGCAGCACCAGGTTCACATCAGCCCCTTGGCCAGGAGGAGGTCGCGATCCACCCGGTTCCCGATGGCGAAGTCATGCTCGCCCACCGCCCGGAACCCCTGCCGGGCGTAGAAGGCCAGGGCCTTGGCGTTGTGCTCCCAGACCCCCAGCCAGAGGACGTCCACCCCCCGCTCCCGGGCCAGGGACTCGCAGCCCGCCATCAGGGCCGCGCCGCGGCCTCCCCCCTGGGCCGCCTGGAGCAGGTAGATGCGCTGCAGTTCCGCCGGGCGGGCGCCGGGCACGCCGGATTCCCGGTGATCCAGCCTAAGCTGGGCGAAGCCCATGGGAGCCCCGTCCACCTCCAGCAACAGGGCCGGCCGCGAGGGATCCTCCAGCTCCGCCCGCTGGAGGGCCGGGCCGTAGGTCCCGGCCAGGAAGGCCTCGAAGTCCGCGGGATCGTACAGGGGCTGGAAGGTCTCGCGGAAGGTGCGCTCCCCCAGGTCCGCCAGGGTCGCGGCATCACCGGGGGCCGCAGGACGGATGTGGAAGGTCACGGCCTCGGCCCCCGCTTCCGGGCCCTCGGCCTCGCCTTGGCCGCCACGGCGATGGCCTTGGCCATCCATCGCGCCAGGTCGTCCACGTCCTCCAGCACCTCGGCGGGCAGCGCGTAGTACTGCATGGGCTTCGCCGGATCCCCGAAGGGCAGGAAGGGCCCCATGCCCGCGGCCTCGAAGTCCGGGCGGTTGGTGTCGTCCACCTTGAAGTAGAGGGTGTCTTCGTCAGCCAGGGCGAAGGCCCGCCCTTCCGCGAAGAAGGTCAGGCCGCCGAACATGGGCCGGGAGGTGATCGGACGCACTTGCCCCAGCTGCTCCAGGACGAACGTGCGGAAGCTCACAGAGACGGTCATGGGGACCATGCTACCTTCCTCGCGGACCCGCCGGAACGCCGGCCCCCTTTGACAGGTTCCAGCCATGCGGATCAACAGTCTCGACGAGCTCCTCCATGCCGTGAAGGACCGGCCCCGCAAGCGCCTGGTGGTGGCCTGGGCCAACGACGCCCACACCCTGGAGGCCGTGAACGCCGCCGTGGAGGCGGGCCTGGTGGAGGCCATCCTGGTGGGGGACGAGCCCGTCATGCAGGGCGTGCTCCAGGAGCTGGGCCTGCCCAAGGAGCGGTTCCGCATGATCCATGCGCCGACGGACACGGAGGCCGCCGCCAAGGCCGTGGCCATGGTCCGCTTCGGCGAGGCCGACCTCCTGATGAAGGGGCTCCTCAGCACCGAGAAGTACATGAAGGCCATCCTGAACAAGGAGCAGGGCCTGCTGGAACCGGGTGCCATCCTCAGCCACGTCACGGTCATGGAGCACCCGGGCCATCCCAAGCTCCTCGTGGCCGGCGATGTGGCCGTGATCCCTGAACCCGAGCTGAAGGAGAAGGTGGCGATCCTGGGCTACCTGGTGGCCACCGCGAAGGCCCTGGGCGTGGCCACGCCCAAGGTGGCCGTGCTGTCGGCCTCGGAGCAGGTGCAGGCCAAGCTGCGTTCCAGCGCCGAGGCCGCCCTGCTCTCCAAGATGGCGGACCGGGGCCAGATCCGGGGCGCCCTGGTGGACGGGCCCATGGCCCTGGACGGCGCCATCGATCCCGAATCCGCCCGCATCAAGGGCATGGCCGGCCCCGTGGCCGGCGACGCCGACTGCCTGCTCTTCCCCAACCTGGAGGCCGGCAACACCTTCTACAAGGCCGGCACCAAGCTGGGCGGCGCCGAGATCGCCGCCGTTGTGGCAGGCGCGAAGGTCCCTTGCGTCCTCAGCAGCCGGGGCGATACCGCCAAGACCAAGCTCAGCTCCATCGCCCTGGCGGCCCTGCTGGCCTGAGCGCGCAGTCGGGCAGAATGGGGGCGGAAGGAGTCCGGCCGTGAACCTGTTCGACCCGCCCAGCGCCGCCGAGACCGCGGCCATCGACGCCGCGATCACCACCCGCCGCTCCATGCGGGCGTTCCTGCCCACACCCGTGCCGCAGGGGGTGGTGGAGGAGATCCTGGCCGTGGCCTCCCGGGCGCCCTCGGGCACCAACATCCAGCCCTGGCAGGTGCATGTGCTCACGGGAACGGCCCTGAAGCGCCTCGCGGAGCGCCTCCTGGCCATCCACGACGACCCGGAGGAGCTGGCCCGCCACGAGCGGGAATACGAGTACTACCCGAAGGAGTGGATCTCCCCCTACGTGGAGCGGCGCCGGAAGGTGGGCTGGGACCTCTACGGCCTCCTCGGCATCGGGAAGGCGGACAAGGCGGGAATGCACGCCCAGCATGGCCGCAACTACCGGTTCTTCGACGCCCCCGTGGGCCTCATCTTCAGCATCGACCGCATCATGCAGCAGGGCAGCTGGCTGGACTACGGCATGTTCCTCCAGAACGTCATGATCGCCGCCCGTGCCCGGGGCCTGCACACCTGCCCCCAGGCCGCCTTCACCTCCTTCCACCGCGTCATCGCCGAGGAGCTGGCCTTCCCGCCTGAACAGATGCTCGTCTGCGGCATGGCCCTCGGCCACGCCGATCCTGCCGCCCCCGAGAACCAGCTCGTCACCGAGCGCGCACCGGTGTCCGAGTTCGCGCGGTTCCACGTGGAGTGATGAGGAGGGCTCAGCCCTGCAGCGGGTAGTCCCGGGCGGTCTCGCGAGCGGAGAGGACGCGGAGGGCGCCCTTGGCGAGGGCGGCCATCTCGTTCTCGCCGGGGTAGACCCGCACGGGGCACCCCAGGGCCGCGGTGAGGCGCCGCAGCTCGGCCACCAGCTTCTCCGAGCGGGCCAGGCCGCCCGTGAGGAGGATGGCATCCACCGGCTCGCCGTCGAAGGCGGGAACGAGGGCCGAGACGGCCTTGGCGATCTGGTAGGCCATGGCGTCGAAGACCAGCCGGGCCTCGGCGTCCCCGGCCGCCATGCGCCGCTCGACTTCCCGCATGTCGGAAGTGCCCAGCAGGTCGATGAGGCCGCCCCTGCCCTTGTTGAGGGTCTTCAGTTCGGCTTTCGAGTACTTGCCGGAGAAGCAGAGGTCGATGAGCTGGCCAGCGGGCAGTGTGCCCGTGCGCTGGGGCGAGAAGGGACCCTCCCCGTCCAAGCCGTTGTTCACGTCGATGTAGCGGCCCTTGCGATGGGCGCCCACGGTGATGCCGCCGCCCATGTGGGCCACCACCACGTTGACCCGCTCGTAGAAGGTCTCGTGCTCCTCCGCGTAGCGCCGGGCCGTGGCGATCTGGTTCAGGGCGTGGCTGATCACCCGCCGGGGCAGCTCCTTCAGCCCGGAGACCTTCACCTTGGGATCGGCCTCGTCCACCACCACCGGATCCACGATGTAGGCCGGCTTGCCCGTGCCCGCCACCAGCTCGGCGGCGATGAGGGCGCCCAGGTTGGAGGCGTGCTCACCCCGCGCCCCGGCTTTCAGATCCGCCAGCATGGCCGGGCCCACGTTCCAGGTGCCGTGCGGGATGGGCCGGAGGAGGCCTCCGCGGCCTGACACCGCGTCGAGGTCATCCAGCGAGAGACCCTTTTCTGAGAGGAACCGCAGCACCGCCTCCTTGCGGAAGGCGAACTGGGCCGTGATGGGCTGCCCCTCGAAGGCCTTCAGATCCTCCACCGGATGCTGGAGTTCTTCCGTGAAGCGCTCCTCGTCCCCCTCGAAGACCGACGTCTTGGTGGAGGTGGAACCGGGATTGAGCACCAGCACGCGGTACCGCCGGAAGAAGGTGTCCCTGGGGGTGCGCTGCCACTGCCCGTAGGCATGCAGGCGCATCACCGAGGCCTTCACGGCGAGACGGATGTCCTCAGGCGTGCAATCCATGGGCAGGTCCACGCCCTGGAACCAGAGGCCGAACATCACGGGGAACTTGCGCGCCTCCGGAAAGCGCGTGGCGTAGAGGTGGTAGAGCAGGTTGCCCATGTCCAGGTTGGGGCACACGATCACGTTCGGGCCGCCCTCCCAGGGCAGGCCATCGGCGTGGTAGAGGTCGGCGGAGCGCCGCGAGAGGGCCACGCTCACCTTCACCTCGCCCCGGATGTGGATGCTGCGGTACCGCTCGGCGTGCCGGATCCGCTCCGCCAGGATCTCCGGCACCAGCTCGGCGGCCTGGCGCACCAGTTCCGGCGAGGGGCCCTCGTCGCTGCCGCGGTTGGAGTAGGACACCATGGCGCAGCGGATTTCGGGCAGCACCTCCTCGGGGATGAGGTCCCGGGCCACGGCGCAGGTGCCCACAGCCACCTCCGCCAGGGTGCGGGGCGTCATGGTGGCATTCACGCCCACATCGCCGAACACCACGATGTTGTGGGGATAGACATCGTCGGGATGGCTGTCCGGCAGCACGAAGACACCTGCCTCGCAGGCCACGCTGCGCTGGGTCAGCAGTTCGACCATGGGCCGGAAGAAGGCCCTGGGCTCGTGGGTGGCGCCCCCCACCACCATGTCGGCGTGCCCCTGCTTCACCGCCCAGATGCCGAAGCGCCCGGGCTCGGACACCAGGCGGCGGGACTCCTCCAGGTCCATGGGACGCCCCTTGGCCTGGGCGAAGGCGAGGCAGGCCGAGGCGAACTCCTCCACCAGGTCGGGCCGGGAGCCAGGGTCCACGAAGGCGCTCTCGGACAGGGTGTACTCCACCCGATCCCGGCCCAGGCGGTCCGCCTCGCGCTCCGCAAGCGCCCTCACCTCCGACTCCGGGGCCAGGAAGACGGGTCGGATGAAGCGGCCCAGATGGCACACGGCCTCCAGGGTCCGGGGGTCAAGGGCCTCCGGAAACACGACCGTCGGGCGGTTCCGGGGCGCGGCCAGCAGGCGGCTGTCGAGGGAGGCTTCGATGTCAAACATGGGACTCCGGGGGCGAGGGCTCCGGGCGGGGGCGGAGCTGCGGGCCTGCCAGGGCGGAAGTTTACCAGGGCACCCCCCTCCCCCGACGGATGATGACCATCACAAAAGTTCGCGCAGGAGGCCCGCCGGCATTACATTTCAAATATCTTAACCGTGAGGTATCCTATGCCAAGGCATGCCTCCCCTGCCGATGCCGTCGCCTGCGTCCAGTCCGGACAGCGGGTGTTCATCCACGGCGCGGCCGCAACCCCGACCTTCCTGCTGGATGCCCTGGTGGTCCAGGCGGACCGCCTCCGGGACGTGGAGCTCATCCACATCCACGTGACCGGCGACGTGCGCTACGCCCGGCCCGAGTACGCGCGCAGCTTCCGGGTGGCCAACCTCTTCGTCGGGCACAACATGCGCGCCCACGTGGGCACCGCCCGGGTGGACTACCTGCCCTGCTTCCTCTCGGAGATCCCCAACCTCTTCCGCTCCGGCCGGAGACCCCTGGACGTAGCCTTCCTCCACGTGTCGCCCCCGGACGAGCACGGCTTCTGCACCCTGGGCACCAGTGTCGACGTGGCGAAGGCGGCCGCGGACACGGCCCCCATCCTCGTGGCCCAGGTGAACCCCCGCATGCCCCGGGTGCACGGGGACGGGTTCATCCACATCAGCCGCATCCACCACTGGGTGGAAGTGGACGCCCCGATCCCCGAGTTCCCGCAGCCGCCCACCGGCCCGGAGGAGAACGCCATCGGCCGGTACGCCGCCCAGATCATCGAGGACGGCGCCACCCTCCAGATGGGCATCGGGGCCGTGCCGGACGCGGTGCTGTCGGCCCTGTCGAACCACCGCCACCTGGGCATCCACACGGAGCTCATGTCGGACGGGGTGCTGGGGCTCCTCCAGAGCGGGGCCATCGACAACACGCAAAAGAAGATCCATCCCGGCAAGATCGTGGTCGGCTTCGTCACCGGCACCCGGCGGATCTACGACTTCATCGACGACAATCCGCAGGTGGCGATGCTCGACATCGCCTACATCAACAACCCCACCATCATCGCCCGCAATCCCAAGGTGACCGCCATCAACAGCGCCGTGGAGATCGACCTCACCGGCCAGGTCTGCGCGGATTCCGTGGGCCACCGCATCATCTCCGGGGTGGGCGGCCAGATGGACTTCATCCGCGGGGCCTCCCTCTCTCCGGGCGGCAAGCCGATCATCGCCCTGCCCAGCCGCACGAAGAAGGGGGAGACCCGCATCGTCCCCACCCTGAAGCCCGGCGCGGGGGTGGTCACCACCCGGCAGCACGTCCACTACGTCATCACCGAGTACGGCATCGCCGACCTCTACGGCAAGACCCTTCATGAGCGGGCCCGGGCCCTCCTCGAGATCGCCCACCCGGACGACCGGGAAATGCTGGCTCAGGCCTGGTGCGAGCTGGCGAACTGCGAATGATCGGCTGGACGATCAGCGATCCGAGACCTCGGCCCGCTCCACCCAGACCACCTCGCAGGAACCGTCGCCGGTATCCGTGCGGCTGAGGCTGCTCACCCAGTGCCACCCGTCCGGCCCGTCCACCCGCACCAGCTGGCCCTCCAGGTGGACCATCTGCCCGGGCTTGGCCCGGTTCAGGCGGTGCGCCACCCATTCCGTGGCCGGGATCATGTGCATGTTGGCGCTGTGGCTGGAGATCTCACCGGGCGGAATGGGCAGCTGGGCCGAATGCCAGTGGTACCAGCGGTCATCCTGCCGGATGGAGACAGCCTCCAGCACCCTCGAATCAGACATGGGTCCCCAACCCAGGGCCAGATCCACCGGCGACAGCTGGGCCGCCCGGTCGAAGCGGTAGCGTTCGGCGCCGAGCACCCGGGCGCGGAGCTCGAAGCGGGCCAGCGGCGTCAGCGTGTGGTCGCGGAAGGTCCAGGGTCCGGTCCGATCCACCGGGGCCTGCACCGGATCGGCGGGCGCGAGCACGCCCGGGGGATGGCTCACGGGCCGCCCGTTCCACCACCACATCCCCGCGGTGACGCCCGGCAGGACGAGGAGCACCACCCCCGTCCGCTCCCTGATCCAGTCCATCCATGCGCCCATGCCCTCCAGGATGGGGCCATCTCCCCGACCCGGGAAATGGAATGGTGATGCGCGTCACGGCGGGCCTCTGGCGCCGGCCTATGCTCGCAGCCTTCGATGATCCTTGCCGCCCGCCGACCCGCCCGCCTGTTCCCACCGGAACCGGCCGGGGCCCCGGCGCCGGGTGGCCCCCCCTGGATCGACTGGAGCGGCGGGACGGCGCCCGGCTCCGGTACACTTCCCGGATCCCGTCCCCTGGAGCCTTCATGGACCTCACCCGGTTCGCCGGCAACCCCGGCCTCACCCTCCTCCTACTCCTGCTGGCCGCCTTCGCGGTGCTCCTCCTCAGCAAGTGGATCCGCTACATCCCCAACAACCGCGTGGGCATCGTGGAGAAGCTCATCAGCGGCAAGGGGTCCGTCAAGACCGGCCTCATCGCGCTGAACGGCGAGGCGGGCTTCCAGCCCAGCCTGCTGCGCGGCGGGTGGCACCTCCTCACGCCCTTCCAGTACCGCATCCACAAGATGCCCCTGGTGACCATCCCCCAGGGCAAGATCGGCTACGTCTTCGCCCGCGATGGCAAGGACCTGCCCCCCACCCAGGCCCTGGCCAGCAACGCCAGGGGTGCCGATTTCCAGGATGTCATCGCCTTCCTGCAGGGCGGCGGCCAGAAGGGCCCCCAGCGGCAGATCCTCCGCGAGGGCATCTACGCCATCAACCTGGCCGAATTCGTGGTGCTCACCGAGGACCAGCTCTACTACCTGCCCCTCGACCGGAGCGAGCTCGAGACCTTCCAGAAGATGAGCGCCATCATCGCGGAGCGGGGCGGCTGGCGGCCCGTCATCATCCGGGGCGCCGACGACGCCGTGGGCATCGTGACCGTCCAGGACGGCCCCTCCCTCGCCAGCGGCGAGATCATCGCGCCCACGGTCGGCGAGGATCCCCACCAGGCCACGACCTACCACAACAACTTCCAGGACGCGGACAAGTTCCTGGCGGCCGGCGGCCAGCGGGGCCGTCAGCACCAGGTGCTGGTGGAGGGCACCTACTACATCAACCGCCTCTTCGCGACGGTGGAGCTGATCCCCAAGACCATCGTCGAGGTGGGCACGGTCGGCGTAGTGGTGAGCTACACCGGCGCCCGGGGTGCGGACATCAGCGGCCAGGAGTACCGGCACGGTGAGCTCGTGGCCAACGGCCAGCGCGGCGTGTGGAGCGAGCCCCTGCTGCCCGGCAAGTACGCCTTCAACACCTACGCCGGCAAGGTGCTCATGGTGCCCACCACCAACTTCATCCTGAAGTGGTCGAAGGGCGAGGTGGGCAGCCACAAGTTCGACGAGAACCTGGCCGAGGTGAGTCTCATCACCAAGGACGCCTTCGAGCCCAGCCTGCCCCTCTCCGTGGTGGTCCACATCGACTACCGGAAGGCCCCCCTGGTCATCCAGCGCTTCGGCGACATCAAGAAGCTGGTGGAGCAGACCCTCGATCCCATGGTCAGCGCCTACTTCAAGAACATCGGCCAGACCCGCACCCTCATCCAGCTCATCCAGGATCGCAGCGCCATCCAGGAGCAGAGCGGCGTCCAGATGAAGGAGAAGTTCGCCCAGTACAACCTGGAGCTCCAGGAAGTGCTGATCGGGACGCCCACCAGCGGGGCGCCCGGCGGCCAGATCGAGCAGATCCTCGTCCAGCTCCGCAGCCGCCAGATCGCCGACGAGCAGGTGGAGACCTACGGCCGCCAGCAGAGCGCCGCCGTGAAGGAGCGGGAATTGCGCGAGGCCGAGGCCCGCGCCAAGCAGCAGACTCTCCTCACGGAATCGGCCATCGGCATCGAGGTGCAGAGCAACCAGGGCAAGGCCGAGTACGCCAAGGCCCAGCAGCAGGCCGCCCAGATCCAGACCCTGGCGGGCGCCGAAGCGGAGAAGGTGCGCCTCATGGGCGAGGGCGAGGCCAAGCGCATCAAGGTGATGGCCGAAGCCCAGGCCGAACAGGCCGCCCGGGTGGGCATCGCCCAGGCCATGGCCATCGAGGAGCAGGTGAAGGCCTATGGAGGCCCCCAGTTCCAGCTCGTGCAGCAGGTCATGAGTCGGTTCGCCGAGGCCATCGAGAAGTCCCAGGTGGACGTGGTCCCCAAGATCCAGATGGCCGGGGGCCAGGGTGGCGGCAGCCTCATCGAGAGCCTGCTGGGGCTCCTCCTGAGCGAGAAGGCCGGCAAGCTGGCGGGCGTGGCCGCCAGTACCCAGGCCAACCCCGAGGCAGAAGCCCTCAAGGCCGCCCTGCGGAAGGATCTCGGAAAGTAGCCCCGGACGGAGGAGGACGGCCCGCGGAGGCTACTTCGCGGGCTGCTCCTCCAGCAGGGCCTCCACCACCTTCTCCACATAGTCCGGCCGGATGCCCAGGGCCCGCACCCGCCCCTTCCGGTCGATGACAGCATAGGTGGGCCACCACTGGACCTTCCAGGCGGCCGTGGTAGCAGCAGAGGCCCGGGCCGTGGGATAGGCCAGGCCCGTGGCCCGCGCGGTGTCTTCCATCCGCTCTTCCCCCCGGCCGCTGCCGCAGGCGCCGATCACCAGCACGCCCCGATCCGCGAATTTCCCCGCCAACTCGTTGTTGTGGGGGATGGAGGCCCGGCAGGGACCGCACCAGGTGGCCCAGAAATCCACCACCACGATCTTCCCCTTCCTGGCCTCCGGCTTCACTTCGCCATTCATCCACCCGGACAAGTCCAGGGCGGGAGCGGGCTTCCCGAGCATGGGCGCATGGGCCGACCAGCCGCTCTCCAGCCAGTGGCCTTCGGCCGCAAGGGCGGCCACCTTCGGGTTCTCCGCGGCGGCGGCGAAGGCGGGCATCAGAAGGCCGAGGCACAGGACGCGGGAACGCATGGGGACTCCGGGAACGGCTCCCAGGATACCCGTAGCGCGCCGGGGTCCGGGATACACTGGCCCCATGTCCCCTGACGCCATGCTCCTGGCCCTCCTCGACGCCGCGAAACGGCTCCATGGCCGGGGCCTGCTGGCGGCCGGGGACGGCAACCTCTCGGTGCTGCTGGACGACGGCCGCATCGCCATGACGCCGCGGGGCGTCCCCAAGGCCCAGGTGCGGGTGGAGGAATTGGCCTTCCTCTCCCAGGACGGGACGGTCCTCTCCGGCCACCCCAGCAGCGAACGGGCCATGCACCTGGCCATCTACCGCGCCGTGCCCGGAGCCCGGGCCGTGGTCCACGCCCATCCCCCCACGGCCATCGCCTGGACCCTGGCCCGGCCCGACCTGGCGGAGCTGCCCTCGGACAGCCTGCCCGAGGTCATCCTGGCTGCCGGCCGCATCCCCATCGTGCCCATGGCCATCCCGGGCACCGAGGCCATGGGCACGGCTCTCCTGCCCTTCCTGCCCGCCCACCGCCTGCTGATCCTGGCCCGCCACGGCGGGCTGGCCTGGGGCGAATCCATCCAGGAGGCCGCCGGCGGGATGGAGCGCCTGGAGCAGGTCGCCGAGATCCTCTGGAAGGCCGAGACCCTCGGCGGCCCGAAGCCCCTGGCCCCCGCGGAGCTAGCCGAACTCCGCGCGCTCAGGGCGAAGCTCGGACCGCGGCTGATCTGAGGACAGCCGTGAAAGAAGGAAACGCCAACCGCAGAGAAAGGCCTTCCGAATCTCCTCAGCGCGCTCTGCGTTCTCTGCGGTGAATCAACCCTTCGTTCAGCCATTCCGCCGCGCCTGGAAGCTCCCATGAATCCCTTTGAATCCCTCGGCCTGAGACATGACGGACGCGCCCTCTGGGTGCTGGACCAGACACAGCTTCCCGACACGGAGGCCTGGCTGGACGGCAGCGACCCGGAGGCCATGGTCGGCCTCATCCGGCGTCTGGCCGTGCGGGGGGCGCCGCTCATCGGCGTGGCCGCAGCAGCCGCCCTGGCCACCTTCTCGGAACGCGGCGCCTCCAGCGCCGAGTACTCGACCGCCTGCGCGGCCCTGCGGGCGGCCCGGCCCACGGCCGTGAACCTCATGTGGGCCATGGACCGAATGAAGGGGGCCGCCGACCCTGTGGCCGAGGCCGAGGCCATCTTCGCGGAGGACGTGCGCCTCTGCGAGGGCATGGCCGAGCACGGCGCCGCCCTCGTGCAGGACGGCGAGGGACTCCTCACGCACTGCAACACCGGCGGCCTGGCCACGGCGGGCATCGGTACGGCCCTCGGTGTGATCCGCCGGGCCCACGAGCAGGGCAAGCGCATCCACGTCTACGCCGACGAGACCCGGCCCCTGCTCCAGGGCGGGCGCCTCACTGCCTGGGAGCTGAAGAAGCTGGGCATCCCGTCCACGCTGATCACCGACAGCATGGCGGCCCTGCTGCTCCGCGACGGGAAGGTGCAGCGGGTGCTGGTGGGCTCGGACCGCGTGGCCGCCAACGGCGACTTCGCCAACAAGGTCGGCACCTACGGCCTGGCCGTGCAGGCCCGGCACCATGGCGTCCCCTTCCATCCCGTGGCCCCCTTCTCCACCGTGGACCTGGCCTGCCCGGACGGCGCCGCCATCCCCATCGAGCTGCGGGATCCTGCGGAGGTGCGCGGCTACGGGCCCTGGCGCTGGGCGCCCGAGGGCATGTCCGCCTGGAACCCCAGCTTTGACGTCACCCCCGTGGATCTCGTCACCAGCCTCGTGCTGGACCGCGCCGTCCTCACCCAGGCCGAACTCCGCGCCGGGGCCCTGGCCCGGGTCTGCAGCTAGACCCAAGGCCTCTCACCGCAAAGAACGCAGAGGAACGACAGAAGGCCATTCTCTGCGCGCTCTGCGTTCTCGTCGGTCGGCGTTTCAGGCTACCGGGCCGCCGGAGCGTTCGTCTTGGCGGCGAAACCCTCGGGGGGGTAGATGTAGTCCAGGTCGAAACAGGCGCTGCAGAAGGCCTGGCGGCGACCGGGAAGCAGCTCCTCGAAGTCGGCCACCTCCAGCCAGCGGAGGCTGTCGGCGCCCAGGTATTCGCGGATCTCCGCCTCCGACATGCGATTGGCGATGAGTTCCTCGCGGGTGGGGGTGTCGATGCCGTAGAAGCAGCGGCCGATCACCTTGGGTGAGCCGATGCGCACATGGATCTCCTTCGCGCCGGCCGCGCGCACCATCCGCACGATCTTGCGGAGGCTCGTGCCCCGCACGATGGAATCGTCGATGAGCACCACCCGCCGGCCCGGGAAGAAGTCCGGCAGCGGGTTGAACTTCTGCTTCACGCCCTCGTCCCGGCTGGCCTGGGTGGGCTTGATGAAGGTGCGGCCCACGTAGTGGTTGCGCAGCAGGCCCATGCCGAACTCGGCCTTCTTGGCCCGGGCGTAGCCCAGGGCGATGAAGTTGGAGGAGTCGGGCACGGGCATCACCACCAGGTCGTCACCGGGAGCGAGGGCCGCATCCTTGGCGGCCATGCAGGCGCCGATGCGCTCCCGGGCCTGATAGACCGACTCCCCGAAGATGGTGCTGTCCGGACGGGAGAAGTAGATGAGCTCGAACACGCAGTGCCGGGGCTGCAGCGGAGCGTGGGACACGGACACCACGGGCTTCCCCTTCTCCAGGCGGAGGATCTCACCGGGCTTCACCTCCCGCAGGCGGCGGGCGCCGATGATGCCGAAACCGCAGCACTCCGAGGCGAAGACTGTGCCTTCGCTGGCAGGTTCGCCTTCGCCCTCGTGGCCGAGGTGGCCCATCACGAAGGGCCGGAAGCCGTGGGGATCACGGAAGGCGTAGAGTCGGTCCTTGTACATCAGGACCGTGGAGAAGGCGCCCTTGAGCTCCGACTGCACACGGCCGATGGCCTGCTCGATCGCCAGCCCGTCGCGCACGTGGTAGAGAGCGATGAGCCGACCGATCAGTTCGGCGTCGTTGTCGCTCTTGAAGACGACGCCCTCCTGTTCCAGGCGGGCCCTGAGCTCCCCGTAATTGATGAGGTCGCCGTTGGAGGCGATGGCCATGACCGGTCCCTCGGCCAGTTCGATGGCGTGGGGCTGGGCGTTCACCTGGTCGCTGCAGCCCGCGGTGGGGTAGCGGACATGCCCGATGGCTGTCATGCCGGAAAGGCGGGCCTGGACCTCCTCGTCGAGCACCTGCTTCACGAGGCCCATGCCCTTGTGGGCCACGATGCGGCCCGCGACGTCCCGGGCCGCGGCCCCGCAACTCTCCTGCCCCCGGTGCTGGATGGCGAAGAGGATGGACGAGACCAGCGACGAGGCGCCCTCGGCTTCAAACACACCTGCAATGCCACACACGCTCGGCCTCCCGGGGACGGACCGCCTCGGCGCCCGGGATCAGGGCCTGACGGAGCCTCCAGGATACCAAGCCGGGCCGCTCAGTGCCCCCGGCCGCTGAGGGCCTGGAGGCTGACGCCCAGGACGATGACCGCAAGGGCGACCCACCGCATGGGGGTCATGGCCTCGCCCAGGAAGGCCCGGGCCATGAGCGCGTTGGCGATGAAGCCGAGGGCCAGGAAGGGATAGGCGTAGTTCACCTGGACGAGGCTGAGGGCCCCCAGCCACACCACCACGCTCACGGCGTAGCAGGCGAGACCCGCCAGCACCCAGGGCTCGAGCATCAGGCGGAACAGCGGTCCTGCGGCCAGCTGCATGCCCCCGGCGGCCTGGAGGCCCTTCTTCAGGCAGATCTGGGCCAGGGCGTTGAGCAGGACCCCCACGACGATGAGGGGGATGGCTTTCACATTCGGACTCATGTCGTCTCCAGGTCGCGCATCAGGCGGGCTTCTTCTTCAGGAGGAGGATCTCGCCGCCGCCCGTGGGCACGGCCAGCAGCACCTCAAAGCGGTCCCGCAGGGCCGGCGTCATGCCCCAGGCATCCTGCACCCACTCGTCCCGCTGGGCCACCAGCCGGGCCTCAGGGTCCAGCCGCTCCAGGGCTTCGGCGGTGCGCAGTTCGGGCATCAGATGGTCCGTGTAGACCATCACGCCGCTGCGGATGGTCTGCCAGTAGAACACCTGCCGCCCGGCGATGAGGGGCTGCACGGCCGCCGTCCACCGCCGGTAGTTCTTTGCGGGATCCAGGCGGTGGAAGCCCCAGGTGCCGCCCACGAGGAACAGCGCGCCCAGGCTCAGGGCGGCAGCGGACACCAGGCGCCGGGCCTCCGCCCGGGCGGCGAGGAGGATCACGGCCAGGGTCCCCGCGCCCATCAAGGCGGCCATGAGGCGCACGGGGCCGAGGTAGGGCGCCACCTGGGCCTGCAGTTTCGGACCACCTGCGCCCAGGGCCACGGCGGCCAGGGCCGCGGCGGGCACCGCCAGGCCACCCGCCAGGAGGCTGCCCATCCGGCGCACGCGGCGGGAGGCCCCTTCCCCGGCGAGGGACTGCCAGAAACCGCCCATCAGCAGAGCCAGGAAGGGATAGCTCATCAGCAGGTACTTGCCCTGCTTGCTCTGCACTGCGCTCAGGAACAGGAAGGGCACGGCGAAGGCCAGCACCAGGAAGCGCTGCAAGGGATCGCGGAAGGCCCCGCTGCGACGCAGATGCAGAGCCAGGGCCGGCAGGAGCAGCACCCAGGGGAAGAAATCCCCCAGCAGGTACTGGCCGTACTGCCACCAGGGCTGGATGTGGTCCCAGGCATGGGTGGCTCGCTGGAAGTTCTGGAAGATGATCAGCTCGTAGGCGTAGTGGGCGCCGCCCTTCAGGCCGGCCGCCACGTACCAGGGCGCCACCAGGGCCAGGGTGATCACCAGGCCCGCCACGATGCCCGTGCGCGGCAGGGCCCTCAGGTCCCGCTGCCAGAGCAGGAAGGCGCCCACCACCAGCAGCGAGAGCACCGGGGCCAGGGGCCCCTTGGCCAGGAAGGCCAGGGCCAGCCAGAGGTAGGCCCTGAGGAACCAGCGCCGGTGTTCCTCCGCGGCCTGCGGGGCCGCATGCCCCCTCAGCAGGAGGTAGCCCGCCAGCCAGCAGCACCAGCTCCAGGCCAGCAGGACGGCGAAGAGCAGGTCGATCTGGATGAACTGGGACTGCCAGAACCAGAGGGGGGTGGTGGCGAGGATCATCACGGCGAAATCCGCCGCCCGCGCGGACAGGAAGCGCTGGGCCCAGCGCTGGAGGGCCACCATGAAGGCCACGGCGGCCACGACGGAAGGCAGCCGCAGGGCCCAGGCCGCCACGCCCTCCGTGAACCCGAGGCCGCCGGTCAAGTGGTCGAGGGCGATGGCCGAGCCCTTCATCACCCAGTAGTACAGGATGGGCTTCTCACTGTACGGCTGGCCGTTCAGGTAGGGCAGCAGCCAGCTGCCCATGTGCCGCATCTCCTTCACGCACTGGGCGAAATCCGGTTCGTCCGGGGCCCACAGGTCACGCATGGGCAGCACCGCCAGCAGCAGCAGGGCGAAAAGGAGCACGGGCAGGTTCCGCCGGACCCATCGGCCGACGGCCCCGCCTGGAACAGATTGATGCGGATGCGCTTCCATCCCTCCATCTTCGCCCAGCCGGCGGAAATCCCCAAAGGGCCTAGAATGGACCCATGCTGCCCTCCCTGCTCAGCCTCGCCCTCCTCGCGACGCCCGGCCCCTCCCGGGTGAAGGAGGATCTGAAGCAGGCCGGCCGGGAGATCGCCCACGGGGTGAAGGAGGGCGGCAAGGCCATCGGCCACGTGGCCAAGGAGGGCGGCAAGGCCGTGGGCCGCGGGGCGAAGACGGCGGGCAAGGGCGTGGCCAAGGGCGCCAAGGAAGCCGGCCACGGGATCAAGAAGGCCTTCAAGGGGTAGGAGCCTACTTCCGCCGCGCCAGCACACCCGCGGGACTCCGCCGCAGGACCTCCCACCCGGCGCGGGCGGTGGCATCGAGCCGGTCCCAGGCCCGGTCCGGAGCCAGGACCACCACGGGTCGGCGCGGATCCCCGGCCTTCATCCGGTCCGCCACGGCGCCGAGCGCCGCCGGATCCTCGTTGAACCAGCGTCCGGCCTCGGCGCCGAGGTGGTCCCGGCCGTAGGCCAGCTCCCCGGTCCCGGCCACCACCACGCAGCGGGTGCGACCGTAAAAGGCGATCCCCTGGGCGTAGCTGCCATAGCTGATCCACTGGGCGTCCGCCGGGGCGCTCCGCACCAGGTCCGCCACCGACTTGCCCGGCCCTGCGGAGGCCTGGGCGGCCTGGATCAGCAGCCAGAGGACCGCCGTCAATCCCGCCATCAGCCGCGGACCCGTCAGGACCTTCCAGCCCGGCCCGGTCAGGCTGCCGGGACGGTGGGCCCAGAGCGCCAGCAGGGCCAGGGCCGCCGCCAGGCCGAGAATCCAGCTCCGCCCGCCGCTCAGGTCATTCGAGAAGGCGATGCCCGCGGCCAGGATGATGAGCGCGAGGATCCCCAGTTCCTTGCCCATGCGGGCCAGGGCCCTGCCCTCCTCGCCCTCCCGCTCGAAGGCGCAGGCCAGGGCCACCAGCGGGACCACCACGGGGAGGATGTAGGGCGGCAGCTTGGAGCCCGAGATGCTGAAGAAGAAGAGCGGCCAGGCGATGGAGAGGAGCGCCAGCGCCACGGCCCAGCGCGAGAATCCGCCATCCTCAGCCCGGGGGCCGCGGCTGCGCAGGAAGGCCCAGCCGCGGCGCAGGCCGATGAGGCTGGCAGACAGCCAAGGCAGCAGGCCGACCCCGAGGACACCCAGGAAGTAGAGCTTGTCCAGGAACCAGTTGTCCGAGCCCTGCCGCTTGGCCTCGTGGGTGGCGAACCGTGCGACATGCTCGTGAATGAAGAAGAACCAGGCGTGGCCTGGATTCGCGCGGTCCACCAGGAGGAACCAGGGGGCCGTCAGGACGGCGGCCAGCAGCCAGCCCCAGGGGCTGAAGATCGTCGCCAGCACGGCCTTCCTCAGCGCCGGGCGGCCCTTCACGTACCAGAGGGAGGCGAGCAGGGCCGGGCCCAGCAGCGCGAGCGCCGCCACACCCTTGGTCAGGAAGGCCGCGGACACGAGGATGAAGGCAGCGAAGGTCCAGGCCGTGCCGGAGCGGCCTTCCATCCGGGCCGCGACGGCTTCCACCGAGGCCACGAGCGCTGCCACGACGAAGGCGCTGAAGAGGGCATCGAGCGTGAGGATCTGCCCCACCAGGAACCCCAGGAGACAGGTCACCGCCAGGAAGGGCGCCCACATCGGTCGTCGGGCCCCCAGTCGCTTCGCCAGTCTCCAGGCCGCCCACATGGCCAGGGCCGAGGCCAGGGCCAGGGGCAGCCGGGCCGCGGCCCCATTCACACCGAAGAGCTTCATGCTGATGGCCGAAAGCCAGTACTGGAAGGGCGGCTTCTCGAAGTAGAGCACTCCGTTGAGCCGCGGTGTCAGCCAGTCCCCCGTGGCCAGCATCTCCCGGGGAATCTCCGCATAGCGGGCCTCGTCGGGCTCCCAGAGGGGACGGACCAGCAAGGGCAGGAGGCCCAGCCCAAGCCAGATCAGGATCAGGGTCCAGCGTTCGCGGCGCGTCATGGCTACAAGGCTAGCTGGAATGGGAAGATCCGCAGCAGGACCCTCCGGCACAGGCCTGGACGAACGCCCGGGCGAGGGGGACCGGGAGCCCCTGCAGGGCGGCCCGTTCGGGCTGGAACAAGGTGGCGACGAAGAAGGGATGGCCCTCGAGTTCCACCGCCCGCACCTCGCCAGATTCATCCCCGGCGGCCGCCCGCAAGGGGCCGCTGACGAGTGCGGCCTGGAAGGCGGGGTTCAATCCGTAGCGGCAACGGTAGCCCTCCCGGGTTTCAGAGGCCCCGTAGGCGGCCGCGATGCGGGTCCCAGGGAACAGCTGGACGGAGCCCGTGGCTTCGACCAGGGCACAGGCCAGCGGAGCGATGACGGCGCGCGAGGCCTCCGGCGCCGTCTCTGCATGGTCGGCATCGGCCCAGCCCAGCACGTTCCGCGCGTACTCGACGATCACATGCTGGAAACCACCGCAGGTCCCGAGGAAGGGGACTGTCCCCTCCCGGGCGTGGCGGATGGCGAGGAGGGCGCCGTCCATGCTGCGGTAGGGGCTGGCCGGCACGCACCATAGTCCGTCGAACCCCGTGAGGCGGGACTCGGAGCGGATCTCGTCGGTGGGAATCCATTCGAACTGGACTCCGAGGCCCAGGGCCCCGCCGGCCTCCCTGAGCGCGAGCGGAATGGCCTGGTGCGCCGGCACCGGAGCATCGTAGTCCCCCACCAAGCCGACCCGCACTTGGCCCATGCCCCCCCCATCAAACCTGGATCATCCCGGGAAAGGCCTCCGCCCTTCCCACCTCAGCGCCACCCTGCCTTCAGCAGGCGGTCGATGCCAACCACCACGCCGGCAGACAGGAACCTAGCTCTCGGTCTCGACGACCTTCTCGAGGGCCTTGTGCTCCTCGACGAAGAAGTCGATGGCCTTCCGGAGCGAATCCTTCATGGACACCTTGGGCGCGAAACCGAAGGTCTGCTGCATGCGCTTGATGCTGGGGGTGCGGCGGGCTACGTCCTGGTAGCCCTTGCCGTAGAACTCCCCGCTGCCGGTCTCGACCATGGTCCCCTCGGGGATGCCGCGCTCCTTGCGGAAGGGGTGGTCCTTCCAGATGGCGATCATCATCTCGGCGATCTCGCGGACGCTGTAGTCGTTGGCGGGGTTCCCGATGTTGAAGATCTGGCCATCGGCCTTGCCGCCCTCGTTCTTCAGGACGGCCATGAGCCCGTCCATGGCGTCCTCCACGTCGATGAAGCAGCGGCGGGCCGTGCCGCCGTCCACCAGGTTGAGGGGCTCGCCGTTGAACAGGTTCCAGCTGAACTGGGTCACGAGGCGGGAGCTGCCCTCCTTGGCCGTGTTCAGGCTGTCCAGCTTGGGACCCATCCAGTTGAAGGGACGGAAGAGGGTGAACTTGAGATTGTGCTGGAAGCCGTAGGCCCAGATCACGCGGTCCAGCAGCTGCTTGCTGGTGCTGTAGATCCAGCGGTTCATGGGGATGGGGCCCGTCACCAGGGGCGACTCGTGCTCGTCGAACTCAGCATCGGGGCACATGCCGTAGACCTCGGAGGTGCTGGGGAAGACGACGCGCTTCTTGTATTTCACGCACTGGCGGACCACGCGGAGGTTCTCCTCGAAGTCCAGCTCGAAGACGCGCAGGGGATCGGTCACGTAGACCTTGGGCGTGGCGATGGCCACCAGGGGCAGCACCACGTCGCACTTCTTGATGTGGTACTCGATCCATTCCTTGGAGATGGTGACGTCGCCCTCGACGAAGTGGAACCGGGGATTACCCAGATGCTCCTCGACCTTGTTGGTGCCCAGGTCGAGGCCGTAGACCTCCCACTCCGTGTCCCGGAGGATGCGCCCCACCAGGTGGGAACCGATGAAGCCATTGACGCCGAGGATGAGGACTTTCACGGGAGCTCCCAGACCAAACGCAACAGTGTAAAGCCTGGAGAGACAGATCACCAAACGTCCGGTCTCCGAATCCTGCCCGGCCCGCTGTGGCGCCCTGCCACGCGGGGGACGCCAGATCGTGGTTCTGGTTGCAAAGTCCGACAAATCGCCGGGGAAAACCCTCGGAATTGCCTGGCATGCCGCTTGCCCAGGGGATGGAAACCCTCAACCCCACACCCGGAGGCCCCATGCGCCGCCTGTTCATCCTTCCTGCCCTCGCGTCCCTTCTCGCCTGTGGCGCCCCCCAGCGCCAGGTCGAATTCCAGCAGCGAATGCAGAGCTGGATCGGGCGCCCCTGGGAGGCCTTCGTGCAGGAGCAGGGCAAGCCCCAGAGCGTGTCCGTCGAGCCGGACGGGAGCCGTCTGGCCGTCTACCACCGCCAGCGGGTCGAGCAGACCGCCGTCACCTCCACGCAGGTGGTGAACGTGGACACCGGCCAGCGGGCCGAGGTTGCGCCGGGGCAGAACGTGGATGTCGCTCGCCAGCAGGTGGGCGTGGGGTCCCGGACCCGGGAGGTCAGGGACACCACGACCTTGCGGACCCGGCTCACCTGCACCATCACGGTCCGGGTGAACGCCAAGGGCCTCATCGAGAAGATCGACGTGGCAGGTAACGACTGCGCCTGAGGGCGGGTTGCCGCAGCGGTGCGGCCCGGCTCCGGATGGGCCGGGCCGCAAGGCCGGGGCCTACCTGAGCCACCCCTTCCGCCGGAACCAGGCCCAGATGCCGAAAGCGGTGAGGACCATGGCGGCCAGCACGAGGGGATAGCCCAGGCGGTGCTCCAGTTCGGGCATCCGCCGGAAATTCATGCCATACACCCCGGCGATGAAGGTCAACGGCAGGAAGAAGGCGCTGAAGACCGTGAGCACCCGCATGACCTCGTTCGTGCGCTGGCTGGCCACATTGAGTTCCAGATTCATCAGATGGGTGGCGCTCTCCAGCAGCTCATCAGCCCAGGTCTGGAGGCGGTCCGCCTCCTCCACGACGTCTGCCAGCAGTCCCTGGTCGTCCCCGGCCTGCTCCTTCATGTGGCTCAGGGCCGTGGCAATCCGGGCCAGGGTCCGCTTGATGACGGCGCACCGCCGCTTGAGGCCGTAGACCTGCTTGATGCCGGGGTGCGGGTTCTTCCGGTTGAACAGGGCCGCCTCGATCTGGTCGAGCTTGTCCTCGCTCTCCTTCAGCGGCTCATCGAAGGATCTGACGGCGCCCGCGCACAGGGACAGGGCCATGTGCTCGGGTCGGAGCGCCGCTCCTCCGGCCACCTGCGCCACCGCCTGGGTGAAGAAGGGCTGCTCCCGGCGATGGACCGTGACGACCACCCCTTCCATCATCAGCACCACCAGCCGCCGGGTCATGGCCTGGATCGTGTCCCCGCGCTTGGCCACCTCGTCGTAGGCCCGGAGGATCAGGATCTGCTGGCCCGGCAGCCGCTCGAACTTGGGCAGATGGGGCTGGTTGAGGAAGTCCCGCACCACGGCCGGATGGAGGCCATAGCGGCCGGCCACTTCCGCCATCTCCGCCTCGGTGGGGTCCACCAGATCCACCCAGGTGAACAGGGAACCCTCGGGTACCGGCAGGTTCCTCAACATCAGGACACCCGGCAGACCACCTTGCCGAAGCCTTGACCCCGTTCCAGGTGGCGCTGCGCCTCGGGATATTCGGCCAGGTCGAACACCCGGTCGATGACGGGGCGGAAGGGCGGGTTCGTGGGATTCCTCTCGATGAGGGCCAGCTCGGTCCAGAGGTGCTCACGGCGGCCCATGTACGAACCGTGGACCTGGATCTGCTTGGCGAAGAGGGCCCGCAGGTCGAAGGTGGTCTCCCGGCCCGTGGTGGCGCCGCAGGTGACGATGCGCCCCCCCCGGGCGCAGGCGGCGAGGCTGGCGGCCCAGGTGAGGGCCCCCGTGTGCTCGAACACCACGTCCACGCCGCGCTTGCCGGTGAGCTCCCGGACCTTGCCAGGCAGGGCCTTCAGATCCCCGCGGACGATCACATGCTCGGCGCCGAGCTCCCAACACTTCATGGCCTTCTCCTCGTTGCCCACCACGGCGATGGCATGGCCGCCGAGGGCCTTCACCAGCTGGATGGCCGCGCTGCCCACGCCACTGCCGCCGCCCCAGACCAGCACCGTCTCACCGGGACGCAGGGCCACCTTGCGCACGAGCATCTCCCAGGCCGTGAGGAACACCAAGGGGAAGGCCGCCGCCTGCTCGAAGCTCCAGTTGCCGGGGATGGGCAGCAGGTTCGCCGCGGGCACCAGCACGTGGGTGGCCGCCGTGCCATCCTTCACGCTGCCGAGGATGCCGTAGCTGCCGCAGAGCATGTCATCGCCCCGCAGGCAGGCCGGGCAGAGGCCGCAGCTGAGGCCGGGCGCGATCATCACGCTGCCGCCAGCCTCCACCCCGGGCGGTAGGTCGGTGCCGGGACCCACCGCTTCCAGCACACCCGCGCCGTCGCTGCCGGGCGTCACCGGCAGCGGGAGGGGATAGCCGGGAATCCCCGCCGTGGTCCACAGATCAAGGTGGTTCAGGGCCATGGCCTTGAGCTCGACGCGAACCCAGCCCGGTTTCGGGTCCTGGGGCGCGAACGGTTCGCGGACGGGCGACCCCGCGGGGCCGTGCTGGTTCACGCGGAAACGGAAGGGCTGGGTCATGGCAGGCTCCTCGGCTACTCCGACTTCAACTCCCGGGTCATGAGGCGCTGGACGGCTTCCTTCGGGGACTCGCCATTCAGAAGGCGCTGCACCTCGGTGGCGATGGGCAGTTCCACGCCCGCCTCGTCGGCCAGGGCCAGGGCCGCCTGGGTGGTGAACATGCCCTCGATGATCTGCCCGCCCAGGGCGTCCCGGGCGGCCTCGACGGACTGCCCCGTCCCCACCAGTTCGCCGAAGGTGCGGTTGCGGCTCTGGGGGCCCGTGGCGGTGAGCAGCAGGTCGCCCATCCCGGCCAGGCCCATGACCGTGGCCGGCTGGCCGCCCAGGGCCTCCACCAGGCGGGCCATCTCGGCCAGGCCGCGGGTGATGAGGGCGGCGCGGGCGTTGTAGCCCAGCTTGAGGCCGTCCACCAGCCCGGCGGCGATGGCCAGCACGTTCTTGAGGGCACCGCAGAGCTCGGTGCCCACCACGTCGCGGCTCAGGTAGATGCGGAGGCGCTCCGAGGCGAGCTGGGCCTGGAGGGCCTGGGCCCGGGCATCGGGCACGGAGGACGGCAGCGCGAGCACGATGGCCGAGGGCACCCCGCGGGCTACCTCGTCCGCGAAGGTGGGGCCCGAAAGGGCGCCCACGGGCACGTCCAGCACGCCCGTGAGGGCCTGCGTCAGCGTCTGGTGCGTGCTCTGGAGGATGCCCTTGCTCACGTGGATGACCAGTTCCGGGGGCGCCGGGGCCTCCCTCCGGAGCCGCCGCCAGGCATCGGGCGTGGCCTGGGTGGGCATGGCGGAGATCCAGAGCGGCGCCGCGAAGGCCTCGGCGGCATCGCCAGTCACCCGCAGCGATTCAGGAAAGGGGGCGTCCTTCAGCCGGGGATGGCAACGTCCGGCGGAGAGCTGGGCCACCTCCTCGGGGAAGCCGCTCCAGAGCACCACATGGGCGCCAGCCCGGGCCCAGGTGATGGCCAGGGCCGTGCCCCAGGCTCCGGAGCCGAAGATGGCGATGTCGGGGCGGCTAGACATGGGGGCCCTCCCCCTTCTTCGCGCCCCAGAGGGGTGATTCCGTGCCCTTCAGGAGCCGGGCGATGTTCTCGTGGTGCTTGGCCACCACCAGCAGGGCGATGAGCCCCCAGAGGAAGATGGCCTGCCAGGGGTCCTGCTCGCGGATCCCGGCCTGGAGCTGGATCCCGAACACGTCCGCCTTGTGCACCGTCTCCCTCACCCAGCCCATGGAGACAGGCAGCATCAGGGCGCCCACGATGCTCCCCAGGCTCACGTACCGCGTGAGGGCCACCAGCAGGATGAAGATCCCGAGGCTGGGCAGCACGGCCGCGGCCCGGTAGGCCAGGGCCGCCCCGAGGGCCGTGGCGACGCCCTTCCCTCCCCGGAATTTCAGCCAGGGCGTGAACACGTGGCCCGCTGTGGCGCAGAGGGCGATGGCGGCCTGCATGTCCACGGGAAAATCCGCCTGCTTCGCGAGGAAGACCGGCAGGAAGCCCTTCGCGATGTCCAGCAGCAGCGTGAGGATCCCGAGGCCCTTGCCGCCCACCCGGCTCACGTTGGTGGCGCCGATGTTGCCGCTGCCGTGGGCGCGCACATCCCCCTTCCCGGCCAGCTTCACCAGCAGGAGGCCGAAGGGGATGCTGCCGCAGGCGAAGGCCGCGAGGCACCCGAGGACCAGGAATGTCGGATCGGTGGAAGGCATGGCGCCAGTGTATCAGCGGCCCCGGGACCCCAGCGCCCGGCGCAGCAGGTCCAGGGCCCGGGCCGCGCTGCGGAGCTGCACCTCGTTGCGGTCCCCCGGCACGCTGAAGCTGTGGACTTCGGTGCCACCCGGCCCCGCGAGAGCCAGATGGACCGCTCCCACGGGCGCACCGCCCTCAGCCCCGGGTCCCGCGTTCCCGGTGACGGCCAGTCCCCAGGTGGCGCCGAGCTTTGCCCGCACGGCCTCCGCCAGCCGCCGGCTGGTGGCCTCGGATACCGTGCCCTCGGCCTCCAGGGCCGCCCCGTCGAGCCCCAGCAGGACCGTCTTGGCCCGGGCGCTGTAGACCGTGGCGCCGCCCAGGAAGGCCTCGCTGGCGCCGGAGATGGCGGTGAGCCTGGACGCCAGCAGGCCGCCGGTCATGCTCTCGGCCACGGCCAGGGTCTCGCCCCGGGCCTTCAGCCCGTCCAGCACCGCGTCCTCCAGGTTGCCCTGCCCCACGCAGGCGAGGTCGGCGCCCAGGAGCGGCTCGAAGTCCATCCGGGCCCGTTCGAGGGCCATCGGATCGCCTCCGCGCGCCAGCAGCTCCACCTGCGTGAGGCTGGCCAGGATGGTCCATTCAAGCTGCCCATGCCGCTCCCGGAGTTCCCGGGTCTGCTGGTCCAGGGTGCTCTCGGGCACGCCGCCCACCACCATGCGCAGGGTGTGGACGGACTTCTGCGCCAGCGGCCGCAGGCGCTGCAGGGCGTGTTCCTCCCACATCCGCTTCATCTCCCGGGGCACGCCCGGGAACATGAGGATGCGGGTGCCTGGATGTCCCGGCGGATCCTCCCAGAAGACGCCCGGCGCCGTGCCGACGGGATTCCGCAGCGCCTCCGCGCCTTCGGGGATGAGGGCCTGCTTGAAGTTCGCCGGTGGCGGCACCCGCTTCCGGGCTTCGTAGAAGGCCAGGATGTCCGCGCGGCTGGGGGCATCCTCCCGCAGGGGCACCCCGAGGATCTCCGCGAACAGCTCCTTGGTGAAGTCGTCGAAGGTGGGCCCCAGGCCGCCGGTGGTGAGGATGATGTCCGAGCGGCCCAGCGCCGCCCGGAACACCTCCGCTAGGTGCTCACGGCTGTCCCCCACGGCGGTCTTCAGGCTCAGCCCCAGTCCCAGCTCCGCCAGCCGCTCGGCCAGCCACACCGAGTTGGTGTCCAGGCGCCGCGTGGTGAGCAGTTCAGTCCCGATGGCGATGCACTCGATCCGCATGGGCTCCATCGAACCACAGCATGGTTACTCCAGCCAGCGTTCGAGCGCCCAGCGTCCCGCCCAGATCCCGAAGCCGGTCCCCACCACGCTCAGCACCACCGCGGTCCCGAGGCCGGCGAACATGCCCAGCCACCACCCCACCATGCTGCCCAGGGTGGCGCCGACGAATCCCATGAGCTTTTCCACGGAAGGCCTCCGGGGCCTAGGATGATTCGAACAGGAGAGGCGTTCCCATGCTCATTCCCGATCTCGACGACCTGGTGCTGGAATCCGACGAGGAATCGGGCCTCCAGGAACTGGGCCGGCGCTTCCTCTCCCGCGGCCCCTGGACCACCGTGGCCTTCCTCGTGAAGACCCGCAGGGACCCCGAGACCGCCTGGGAGGGCCCTTTCCTCTGGCTGCACCGTTACCAGAAAGTGGCCCAGGGCTGGAAGCTGGTCAGCCGCTTCCACACCACGGAGACGGACCAGCTCCAGCGGCTGCTGGCCGCGCTGGGGGATTGGGGCCTGACCGGGGACTGAGGCCTACTTCATCGCCGGAAGGTAGCGCTCCTGGATGATGCCCAGGTGGTGCGCCGTGTGCCCTGCGCAGAAATAGGGGAAACACCGGGCCGTGACGGGCACGCCATTGGCGTTGCCGATGTTGCCCCAGGCCGCATCCGGGAAGCCCCGGAAGAGCCCCAGGCTCGCGGCGCGGACCGCCTGCCATTCCGCCAGGAGATCCGGCAGGGGGCGCCGGTCGGCGTGGGCTGCCGCCGCGTAGGCGTTCTCCTCGTAGCCGGGCAGCGGGGTGGTGTCCCCCCGGCCGACACGCATGGCGCGGTAGCTGAACACCCGCTCCGAATCGACCAGGTGCTGGAGCAGGTCCTTGAGGGTCCACTTCCCCGGGGCGTAGCGGAATTCCGCCTGGGTCTCGGCCAGACCGCCGAAGAGGGCGCTGACCTCGTCCATCTGGACCTGGAGGAGGGCCAGCACGTCGCCATCAGGCACGGCGGCCACGTAGGGGGCATACGATGGGGCGTACTCGCCGGGCTTGGGACGATCCAGGATCATGGGCGCCTTCTCCTCTAGAACGTCATCACCTTCATGGTGTTCGTGGTGCCGCTCTTCCACAAGGGGAGACCCATGGTCATCACCACCCGGTCGAGGCTCATGAGTTCGTGCTTGGCCTGGAGGAGTTCCCGGACCACCTCCACCATCTCGTCCGTACTGCTCACCCGGGGGATGATCATGGAGGTGACGCCACGGAGCAGCCCCATGCGCCGGGCGGTGGTCTCGTCCACCGTCGCCCCCAGGACCGGCGTCCGGCCGGCCAGGCGGCTCACCATGCGGGCGGTGCCGCCGCCCTCCGTGAAGGCCACGATCCAGCGGGCGTTGATCTCGTCGGCCGTGCGGCAGGCGGCGAAGGCCACGGAGATGTCCGTGCGGGCCAGCACCTTCTCGGCGAATTCCTCGGGCAGCGTCTTGGCCCGCTGCTTGGCGTTGGCGTCAGCCTCCGTGGCGATCCGGGCCAGCCACTGGACCGCCTCCACCGGGTACTTCCCCGTGGCGCTCTCGGCGCTGAGCATCACCGCGTCGGTGCCATCCCAGATCGCGTTGGCCACGTCACTGGCCTCGGCCCGGGTGGGCTGCGGATGCTCGATCATGCTCTCCAGCATCTGGGTGGCCGTGATGACGGGCTTGAGGGCCCTGCGCGCCGCCTTGATGATCTGCTTCTGCAGGCCGGGGACCCGCTCCACGCCCAGTTCCACGCCCAGGTCGCCCCGGGCCACCATGACGCCCCAGGACACATCGAGGATCTCGTCCAGGAAGGCCAGGGCCGCCGGGTGCTCGATCTTCGCGATGACCGGCTGCGTCCCGCCCAGGTGCTGGATGATGGCCTGGAGCTGCTGGATGTCCGAGGCGCGCCGCACGAAGCTCTGCGCGAACAGATCCACCTGGTGCTCCACGCCCCAGCGGATGTCGGCATGGTCCTTCTCCGTGAGGGGATCCATGTTCAGGGACATGCCGATGGGATGGACGCCCTTGCGGCCCTTCAGCGGCCCGCCCACCAGCACCTTGGCCCGCAGCGCATCGGGCGCGACGGCGGTGATCTCCACCTCCAGGGCCGCGTCATCCAGCAGCCAGTGCTGGCCGACCTCCGCTCCATCGAACAGCTCCGGATGCGGCAGGGGCGCCGTCCAGGCCGGCCCAGCAGGAGCGGGCGTGCCGGTCCGGTAGAAGACGCCCTGGCTCCCCTCGACGAGATCCACCGGCTCCGCCAGCTCGCCGATGCGCCACTTGGGGCCCTGCAGGTCGAGGAAGACGGGGATGGCCCGTCCGAGCTCGAGGGCCAGTTCGCGCACGCGCCGGAGGTTCTCCGCCCGGGTTTCGGGATCGCCGTGACTGGCATTCAGGCGGACCGCATCGGCCTCCCGCAGCGCTTCCCGCAGGCGGTCGCCCTGGAGCATCGCGGGACCCAAGGTCATCACGAGTTTGGTTTTGCGCGTCACGGCCCACCTCACGTCCACAGGCATTCCACACAGTTTTCCACAGAGCGGGCCTGCCTTTTCATCATGTCACAGGGCTTTGCATGGCGTCACCGGAGTGCTACCTTCGATCTCCCGATTCGTTGTTGGAGAGAACCGAATGCGCGAGAAGCTGCGAAGTCTCGTGGCCGAGATGGTGCGTGGCGGCGTGCCGCTGGAGATGGCCTGCCGTGAATTCGAGCGGCTGTTCATCCAGGAGGTCCTGGCCGCCCACGAGGGCAACCACAGCGCGGCCGCCCGGGAGCTGGGCATCCACCGCAATACCCTGTCCAAGAAGCTGGAGGCCCCGCCGAGCCGGCTCCGGCGCATCAGCCTGGCCAGCTAGGAGCGTCCCGCCGACAGCCCCATCCGAACCGCCCTGAAGCCCGGCCTGGCCGGGCTTTTCCATTCCGTCGGAAACCTCGCGATTTCCTTCGACAGGACTGGTCTGGAACCGATACAACAGGATTCCGGAGGCAGGCATGAAGAAGGTGGCCATCAACGGGCTGGGCCGCATCGGCCGTCTGGCGCTGCGGCACCTGTTGAAGGCCCCCCACATCCAGGTCGTGGCCGTGAATGACCTCACGGACGCCGCCACCCTGGCCCACCTGGTGAAGTACGACTCCGTCCACGGCCCGGCAGACTTCCCCGTGGCCTCCGATGGCGCCTACCTGGTCCTGGATGGCCACCGCATCCGCGTCTACGCCGAAAAGGACCCGCAGCTGATCCCCTTCGGCAGCCTCGGGGCCCGGGTCGTGCTGGAATGCACGGGCCGCTTCACCCGGCGGGCCCAGGCCGCCGCCCACCTCCAGAACGGCGTGGGTCACGTGATCCTCAGCGCCCCTTCGGACGACGCCGACCGCACCGTGGTGATGGGCGTGAATGAGGGGACCCTCGACCTGGCGAGGGATCGCGTCCTCTCCAACGCCAGCTGCACCACCAACTGCCTGGCCCCGGTGGTGAAGGTCCTGGACGATGCCTTCGGCCTGGACCACGGTTTCATGACCACCGTCCACAGCTACACCAACGACCAGCGCATCCTCGACCTGCCCCACAAGGACCTGCGCCGGGCCCGGGCCGCAGCTCTGAGCATGATCCCCACCAGCAGCGGGGCGCCCAGGGCCATCGGGCTGGTGCTGCCCCACCTCAGGGGCCGCCTGGACGGCCTCGCCGTGCGCGTCCCCACGCCGGACGTCAGCATCGTGGACCTCACGGCCACCCTGAAGGCCGATGCCACCCTGGAGGGCATCCACGCGGCCTTCCGGAGGGCCGCCGGGCAGGGCCCCCTGGCCCCCTACCTGGAGGTGCTCGACGCCGAACTGGTGAGCGTGGATCTGGTGGGCAACCCCGCCAGCGCCCTCTACGATCCCTTCCTCACCAAGCTCCTCGGTCCCCGCATGGTCAAGGTCTTCGCGTGGTACGACAACGAATTCGGCTACGCCGCCCGCCTGAAGGATCTCTGCCTGCATGTCCTGGAGCGGATCTAGCCGATGAAGAGCCTCGCCCTCAACGGCCTGGGCCGCATCGGCCGCCTCGCCGTCCGCATCCTCGCCGAACGGCGCCCCGACCTCCTCTGCGCCCTCAACGATCCCGCCCCCCTGGAACAGGTGGTGCACCTGCTCCGGTACGACTCGGTGCATGGGCAGCCCCACCTCGCCATCGACGGCCTCCAGGAGGGCGACCAGGACTACCTGCGGCTCGGCGGCCGGAAGGTGCCACTCTTCCACGCGACGGATCCTTCGGAGATCCCCTTCCCCGCCTGCGCCAGCCTGGTGGTGGAGGCCAGCGGCCGCTTCACCCGGCGGGAGGATGCGGCCCGCCACTTGAAGGGGCGCGTCACGCATGTCGTCATCAGCGCCCCGAGCCCGGATGCGGACCTCACGGTGATCGCTCCGGTGAATGGCGGGGAACTGGACCTGGCGCGGCACCGGATCATCTCGAACGCCAGCTGCACGGCTCACGCCACCGCCCCCATGCTGCGGATCCTCGATGGGGCCTTCGGCCTCGACCACGTGGGCATGAGCACCGTGCACGTCGTGACCAACGACCAGCGCCTGCTGGATCTGCCCCACAAGGACCTGCGCCGGGCCCGGGCCGCCTTCATGAGCATCATCCCGACCACCTCCAGCGCCTTCGGGGCACTGCACCGGGTCATGCCCACCCTGCCGGAGGGCTTCGGCGGCGTGGCCCTCCGCGTGCCCACCCTCAACGTGAACCTGGTGGACGTCGTGGCGACCCTCCGCCGGGATGCGGACGTGGCTGGGCTCCGCCGGGCCTACCTGGAAGCCGCCGGGGGGGCCTGGAAGGGGCTCGTGGGCATCGCGGAACCCCACGCCGTGAGCAGCGACTTCACGGGTCGGGCCGAGAGCGTGGTGATGGACCTCGACCTGACCATGACCCTGGGCCCCCGCTTCGTGAAGGTGTTCGGCTGGCACGACAACGAGACGGGCTACGCGGCCCGCCTCTGCGACCTTGTCATCGACCTCGCGGACCGGATCTGACGATCCGTCAGCCGTGCGAGCCCGCGGCGAATCCCGTGCTGAAGGCCGCCTGCAGGTTGTAGCCGCCCACGGGCCCATCGAGATCCAGCAGCTCGCCGCAGACGCGCAGGTTGTCCCAGCCCCGCAGGGCCATGGTGTGCGGATCCACGGCAGCCAGCTCCACTCCGCCCGCCGCCACCTCCCCCCGCGCCAGGGGCACCGGCCGGGGAACCCCCAGCGGCAGGGCCGTGACCAACGCCACCAGGGCCTTCCGCGACTCCCGGGGCAGGTCCTTCAGGCGGAGGTCCCGCGGAAGACCGGCCTCCGCCAGCAGGGGGCCCACCAGTCGCTCGGGCAGATGACGATCCAGCCAGCTCGCCGCCAGCAGCCTGGGATTCGCGCGAGCCTCCGCCTGCAGCGCCGCGTCCACGGCCTCCGGGGGATCCACCACGGCGGCATAGGCGAGCCAGGCGGCGCCGCTCCGCCGGGCCCGCTCCGTGGCCTGGCTCAGCTCCAGGGCCGCCGGGCCGCTGAGGCCGGCCTTCGTGAAGAGCAGGTCCCCGGCGAAGGCCGTGAGCCGCCGCCCCTCCGGCCCCGCCGTCAACCGCAGCTCGCCCTCCCGCAGGGCCACCCCCTCCCAGGCCGGGCGCGGCAGCTCCAGGGGGATGGGCGCCAGCGCCGGAAACCAGGGACGCACGGGAACGCCCAGGGTTCGCAACCAGTCGAGGACTTCGCCCCGGGTGCCGGTCTCGGGGTAGCTGGCGCCGCCGGTGGCGAGGATCACCGCCTCCGCGGCCAGGTCCTCCCGCTCCAGGCACACCCCTCCGATGCGTGGCGCGCCCCCCAGGAGGCCCGTCACCCGGGCGCCCTGACGCACCACCACGCCCGCCCGGCGCACCAGCGTCTCGAGGGCCGCCACCACCGCGGCGGCGCTGCCCGGGCGGTCCAGGGGGAACACCCGCCCGTTGTCACGGACGTAGGTCATCACGCCCTCCCGCCGGAGGAGTTCCAGCACGGCCTCGTTGCCGAAGGCATGGAGCGCGGGCCTGAGGAACCGGGCCTGTTCCTTCGTGAAGGCCGCCAACAGCGCCTTTGGCGGCCCGTCGTGGGTGATGTTGCACTTCCCACCGCCGCTGATGCGGAGCTTCACCCCCAAGCGTCCGTTGGCTTCCAGCAGGGTCACCCGGTGGCCCAGGGACGCCGCCCGCCAAGACGCCACCAGCCCCGCCGCCCCGCCTCCCACCACGATCACGCTCGTCATGGGTCCATCATGACCGGGTATCCTTGAATCATTGGCCGACACTCCGGAGAGGTGACACATGCCTGATCGACCGCTGGTGGGTCTCATCATGGGCAGCCGCTCGGACTGGGAGACCATGGAGCATGCGGCGGAGACGCTGAAGGAGCTGGGCATCCCCTTCGAGGCGGAGGTGGTGAGCGCCCACCGCACCCCGGACAAGCTGTTCAAGTACTGCGAGAAGGCGGAAGGCCGCGGCCTGCGCGTGATCGTCGCGGGCGCCGGCGGGGCCGCCCACCTGCCGGGGATGGTCGCCGCCAAGACCGCCCTGCCGGTCCTGGGGGTCCCCGTGCAGAGCAAGGCCCTGAACGGCATGGATTCCCTGCTCTCCATCGTGCAGATGCCCGCGGGCATCCCCGTCGGTACCCTCGCCATCGGCAAGGCCGGGGCCGTCAACGCCGCGCTCTTGGCCGCCGCCATCCTCGCCGGCACGGACGAGACCCTGCGCGCGCGCCTGCGCGCCTACCGCGAAGCCCAGACCCAGAAAGTGCTGCTGAACGACCGCCTGCCCTGAGGGGCCTCCGGTCCACGGCTACTTGGTGAAGATGCCCTTGATGAACTTCCTGAACTTGCCTTCCTCGGGGGCCTTCCGGCTCCGGACCTTCTGGAGGCCGATGGGATCCGGCAGGGCCTTGTGGCGTTCCAGCGTGGCGTTCCAGGGCTGGTAGCCGTCCAGCCTCAGGCGCACCACGTGGAGCCCCTCGCCGGGCACCTGCAGGGTGAGGGGGCTCGTCCCCTTGGCTTCGCCATCCAGGAACACCTCGGCCCCGGGAGGATCGGTGATCACCTTGGCCTCGAAGGGGGCGGGCTGGAGACGCAGGGTCAGGTCCCGGTCCCCGGCCTGGAGGCGGTACTCGGTGGCCAGGAAATCCGTCTTCTCCAGGCGGAGGTGGTCCGCCTTGCCCTTCACCACCACCTGGCGGAGGGGCGTCCGGCCCAGGGGCGTCCCGTCCAGGAACACGTCGGCCCCGCTGGGCCTTGATTCAATGGAGAGCGTCCGGCTCGGCTCCGGGCGGAACAGGAGAACCGCAGCGAGGAGGGTCACCGCCGCGATCCCGCCGCCCCAGGCCCAGCGGTGCCAACGCCGACGCCCTCCGGGCCGCTCCATGCGCAGGGTGCTCGTGGCCCGGGCGGGATTCGCCAACTGCGCCAGGAAGGCCTGCCGGACCGGTTCCTCCAACGGCAGGGCCGCCAGCAGATCCAGGAGAAAGCTCCGCAGATCCGGGTACCGGGCCTCGGCATCCTTGTCCAGGGCCCGCTGGAACACCGCCACCAGGGCGGGATCCATGGTCTCCGGAAACACAGGGGCCTCGTGGGCGATGCGGTAGAGCACCGCGCCCACGCTGTCCCCGCCGAAGGGCAGTCCGCCGGTGAGCATCTCGTAGGCGGTGAGGGTGAAGGCCCAGCGATCGGTCGCCTCCGTGGCCTTGGCCCCCGCCAGCAGCTCCGGCGCGGCGTAGGAGGGGGTCCCCAGGAAGGCGGCCGTCGTGGTGAAGCCCGCCTGGTCCCCGCGGGCGATGCCGAAATCCATCAGCTTCAGGCGCCCCTCCATGGAGACCATGAAGTTCTCGGGTTTGATGTCCCGGTGGAGGATGCCCAGGTCGTGCACGGCCTCCAGGGCACCGGCCGCCTGCAGGAGCAGGTCCACCGCATCCGGCGGCGACAGCGGCCCCCGCTTCAGGAGGGCGGCCAGGGATTCGCCTTCCACGTACTCCATCACGAGGAAGGGCCCCAGGTCCTTCTCCTCGCCCACGTCGAAGACCGTGATGGCGTTGGGATGGTTCAGCCGGGCGGAGATCTCCGCCTCCCGCTTGAAGCGCTGCAGGATGCCCGCATCACCCATCCCTTCGCGCACCACCTTGATGGCCAGCCCCCGCTTCAGGAGGGGATCCTCGGCCAGGTAGACCGTCCCCATGGCCCCGGATCCGAGGGTGCCGAGGACCTTGTAGCGGCCGATGGTGGAAGGGTCCAAGCTCATCTCTCCCAGATCATGGCAGGAGTCGTTCCAGGATGGGCGTCCGCCCCTGGGCTACACTCGGGGCATGGCCGACCACGGTTTCAGCGCCCCCCGCCCCGCCCAGCTCCGCCGCTTCGGCCGCGTGTTCTACCCGGCGGGGCTGAGGCTGCAGAAGGCGCTCTCGGCGTACGTCGCCGAGGGCAGCCGGCCCGACCAGCTGGTGATCCTCGAGCACGATCCCGTCTTCACACTGGGCCGGAATGCCACGCCCGCCGACATCCATGTGAGCGACGACTTCCTGGCCAGCCAGGGCGTGAGCGTCCACCGGACGGATCGCGGCGGCGAAGTGACCTACCACGGCCCCGGTCAGATCGTGGCCTACCCCATCTGCAACCTGCGTGGCGGCCGGGAAGATGTGGGTCGGCTGGTGCGGGGCCTGGAGGAGGCCATGATCCGCACGGCCGCGGATTTCGGCGTCACGGCCGACCGGCTGAAGGGCGCCCCCGGCATCTGGGTGGAGACGCCGCGGGGCCTGGAGAAGCTGGGCGCCATCGGCCTCCACCTCAGCCGCTGGATCACGACCCACGGCATCGCCTTCAACGTCCGGCCGAACCTGGCCCACTTCCGCTGGATCACGCCTTGCGGCTTCACGGACAAGGGCGTATGCAGCCTGGAGTCCCTTCTGGGCGAAGGCACCCCCACCTGGGAGACAGCCGCGGACCGGCTCCAGGCCCACCTGACGGACTGCCTGGCCCTGGACCTCCTGCCCGTCCGCGCGCCCAGCCGGAGCGTCTCGGCCCTGACCTGGCGCCGGGGACCGGCGGGCCCGGAGATCCTCATGATGTTGCGGGTGCCCGCCCACGGCCTCTGGTGGCAGAGCGTCACCGGCATGATGGAACCGGGCGAGACGCCGGAGGAGACCGCGCACCGGGAGCTGAAGGAGGAGACCGGGCTGACCGGCGTCCTCTCGTCCCTGGGCCTCTCCCACAGCTTCTGGGTGGATCCCGCCATCGTCCGCTTCCCCGATGACGAGCCCCGCTTCAACACCGAGACCTGCTTCGCCATGGAGGTGGCAGCCGAGGCGGCGGTGAACCTGGAACCCGCGGAACACAGCGAATTCAAGTGGTGCGGGATCGATGAAGCGATGGCCCTGATGAAATGGGAGGGCAGCAAGGCGGCCCTGGGCCTCCTGCGGGCGAGGCTGGGGGCCTGATGGGCCGCGGCTCAGGTCCGGAGCCTTCCCCGCCGATGGGAAACGGACCGGCCATGCCCGCCCCCGCCTCCCACCTCCCTGACACCAGCCCGCGGGCCTGGCCGCGGTCCGCCGTCCCGCTGGCCTTGGTTTACGTGGCTTCCGGCCTGTCCGCCCTGGCTCTCCAGGCCGGGCTCCGGGAGGCCCTCCTGGACCTCCTCAACACCGCGGTGTTCCTCCATGCGGCGATCCTCCTCTGGGCCAGGGCGCGCCGGGAACCCGCCGCAGGCAGGGGTTGGCGCCTGTTGGGCCTCGGCATGGCCGCCCAGGCGATGGCCCAGGCCGGGGCCCTCGCCATCCTGCTGGATTCCGGACAGCACCCGCCCTACCCCTCCTGGGGGGAGGCCTTCAGCTTCCTCTCCCTCGGCCTGGCCGCGGCTGCGCTGCTGGCCTGGCCCCTGGCCTCGGCCTCGGGTTCCGAGCGGCTCCGCAAGGGTCTGGACGGCTTCGGAATCGGGCTCACCGTCTTCTTCATCGGCTGGTTCTTCGCGTTGGGCCCACTCTTCCGCAGCGCGGCCCCCGGGTCCCTCCCGAGCCGGTTGGTCCTGGTGGGATTCTTCATCGCCAATGCCACCATCCTGGGCATCGGAGCCTACCTGGGCGCCCGCCAGCCCGGCCGGTTCCGGGGTCCCATGGGCTGGATCCTCGGGGGATTCAGCATCTCGCTGCTCCAGGTCATCCTCCAGGTGCCCCTGAGCCTGTCGGGACGGTACCACCTCGGGCATCCCCTGGATCTTCTGGTGCTCCTGGCGGGCCTGGCGATCCTCGTCGGCCCCCTGTCGCCCTGCCCCCTGGAACCCGGCCCCACGCCCGGGGAAGAAACCCGCGACGCCTCCATCCCGGCCCTCCTCCTCCCGATCCTGCCCGCCGCGACGGGCCTCGCCTTCGCGAGCGGAGCCCTGGTGCTGGCCCCCCATCGTCTGGATGCCCCCGTCATCGGCCTGGGCATCCTCCTGGCCGCCCTTGGCCTGTTCCGCGCCCTGTTGGCCCTCCGGGACCTCCAGCGCCTCTCGGCCATCCTGGAGGCCCGGGTGAAGGAGCGGACCCGCTCCCTGGAAGCCGCCCAGGACCTGCTGCTGCGGACGGAGCGCCTGAACACCCTGGCCGTGCTCGGGGCCGGCATCGCCCACGACCTCAAGAACTTGCTCGGCGTGGTGCGCCTCCGGGCGGACCTCCTCTCGGAACACCTCCACGCCGTCGAACCCGGTCTCCATCCGGAGATCGAGGGGCTCGTCCGGGCCTCTACCCAGGCCGAGTCCCTGCTCCTGGACCTGCTGGCGGTGGGGCGCGGCACCGGAAGCGCCCCCGAGCCGATGGACCTCGGGCAGCGGGTGAACCAGCTCGGGACCCTCCTGCGGGCGGCCCTGCCCCCCGCCATCCGCCTCACCGTGGACGTCCCCGCCCGTCCTGCCCTCATCGAGAGCCACCCGGGGCGGGTGGACCAGTTGGTGGTGAACCTCGTCCTGAACGCCCGGGACGCGATGCCCGAAGGGGGGACCCTCCGCCTCCGCGTGGCCCTGGCGGCCGAGGGGGACCGGCCCATGGCGGAACTGGCCGTCTCGGACACGGGCACGGGCATCCCGGAGCCGATCCAAGCCCGGATCTTCGAACCCTTCTTCACCACCAAGGCGCCGGGACGCGGCACGGGGCTCGGGCTCGCCTCGGTGGCCCAGACCGTGGCCGACCTGCACGGCACCCTCTCCCTCGCCAGCGAGGCTGGAAGGGGCTCCACCTTCACCCTGAGGTTCCCGGCCTGCCTCTGAACGGGCAAGATGGCGTCTCCAGTCCGGAGCCGCCATGGAACCCAAAGTCGCCCTCGTCACCGCCGCCTCGAAGGGCATGGGAGCCGCCATCGCCCGGGAACTGGCCGCCCGGGGCTGGCACCTTGCCCTGTTCGCCCGCTCCGGATCCGTGGAGTCCCTGGCCAGCGAACTGGGCGGCCTTGCCCTCCGGGGCTCCGTCACCGAGGCTGCCGACCTGGACCGGCTGGTGGACGCGGCCCTGGCCCGCTTCGGCCGCATCGACGGCGTGGTGGTGAACACGGGCCACCCGGCCAAGGGCGACCTGCTGGACCTCACCGACGAGGACTGGCGGGCCGGCCTGGACCTGCTCCTCCTCCCCACCGTGCGCCTGGCCCGGCGCGTGGCGCCCATCATGGCCAGGCAGGGCGGCGGCGCGTTCCTGAACCTCACCAGCGCCGCGGCCCTGGAGCCGAACCTGGCCTTCCCGATCTCCAGCGCCCTGCGCGCCTCGGTGGCGGCCTACACCCGGCTCTTCGCCCGCCGGTACGCCGGGCAGAACCTCCGCATGAACGGCCTCCTGCCTGGTTTCGTGGACAGCTATGAGGTCTCCCCGGAAGTCCTGGCCTCGATCCCCCAGGGCCGTCCGGCGACCGTGCAGGAGGTGGCCCGGATGGCGGCCTTCCTCCTCTCCGACGAGGCCGCCTACCTCAACGGCGTGAACCTGCCCTTCGATGGCGCACTGAGCCGCGGTCTGTGATCCCTGCCTGAACTTCCCCGCGGATCCTTGGGAGGCCCGGAGGCCCTTGCTACCCTGGGCCTTTGGGCCGGAGCCGCCATGTTTCCCCAGTTCACCGAAGACCAGATCGCCATCCGGGACGCCGCCCGGGAGTTCGCCCACGCGGAGATCGAGCCCGGAGCCATGGCCCGGGACGCCAGCGGCGAGTTCCCCAAGGCCATCATCGCCCAGCTGGGCGAGATGGGCTTCATGGGCATGAACGTGCCCGAGCAGTACGGCGGGGCGGGCGTGGACTACCTGAGCTACATCCTGGCCCTGGAGCAGGTCGCCTACGTGGACGCCTCGGTGGCCGTGACCATGAGCGTGAACAACTCCGTGGCCTGCGCGCCCATCCTCAACTTTGGCAGCGAGGCCCAGAAGCAGGCCTACCTGAAACCCCTCGCCAGCGGCGAAGTCATCGGCGGCTTCATGCTCACCGAGCCCGATGCGGGCTCGGATGCGGCGGCCCTCAAGACGAAGGCCGTCAAGGTGGACGGCGGCTGGAGCCTGAGCGGCTCCAAGGCCTGGATCACCAACGGCGGTGTCGGGAAATACTTCGTCTGCATGGCCATCAGCCATCCGGAGAAGGGCAAGAAGGGGATCAGCGCCTTCGTGCTGGATGCCGACACCCCCGGCGTCCACATGGGCAAGCCCGAGGAGAAGATGGGCCTCCGCTCCAGCAAGACCGTGATGGTCGCCCTGGAGGACGCCTTCGTGCCGGATTCGGCGATGCTCGGCAAGGGCTGCGATGGCCTCAAGATCGCCTTCCACGGCCTCGACGGCGGCCGCATCGGCATCGCCGCCCAGGCTCTGGGCATCGCCCAGCGGGCCCTGGACGAGAGCGTGGCCTACGCCAAGACCCGGAAAACGTTCGGCAAGCCCATCGGCGAGCACCAGGCCATCCAGACCTACCTCGCCGAGATGACGGCGCGGGTACAGGCCGCCCGGCTGCTGGTCTACAAGGCCGCCTCCCTGAAGGACGCCGGCCTGCCCTGCACCCTGGAGGCCGCCACCGCCAAGCTCTTCACCACGGAAAACGCGATGTGGGTGTGCGACCGGGCCGTCCAGATCCACGGCGGCTACGGCTACTCCCGCGAATACGTCGTCGAGCGCCTCTATCGGGATGTGCGGGTCACGAGCATCTACGAGGGCACCAGCGAAATCCAGCGCATGGTCATCGCCCGGGCGCTGATGGCGTGACCGAGCGGCGATCCGGACCTATTCAACATGCGATGAAATTCCACTTGCCCTCGGATTGCGAGGGAGGCATCCTGCTTTTCGTGGCCGATCTAAACCCGGCCCTGGACTTGGCCGTAGGCTGCCTGTCCCCGTGGCGGCTCTTTTCGATCTCCAAGGAGTGGTGATGAATCGTCCCCAGATCTTCTCGGCCCTGTTCGTGGCCTTCTCCCTGGTGGCCCAGGAGGCGCCGGTCCCGGACGCCTCCCACCTCACGCTGCAGGACGCCATCGAGACCTCCCTGAAGAACAACCTCCAGGTGCAGATCTCGGCCCAGACCCGGGAGACCGCCAAGGCCAACCTCCAGTTCAGCGAGGGGACCTTCGATTGGCTGCTCACCAGCGGCCTCACCCTCAGCCACTCCAAGTCGGTCTTCGAGAACAAGACCTTCAGCGTGGGAAGCACGCCCATCAGCGGCAGCAGCACCTCAGACTACCGCAACTGGACCGTGGGCCTCAGCAAGCCCGTGCAGTGGGGTGGCACCTTCCAGCTGAACTACAACCCCACCTACAGCTATACCGAGACCGACATCACCGGGTTACCCCTCCGCACCACCACGACGCCGTACACCGGCTCCTTCTCGGCCTCCTACACCCAGAGCCTGCTGCGGAACTTCGGACGCGAAGCCACCGCCAGCAACCTGATCGTGGCCCAGTACGGCTCGAAGGCGGCTGACTATACGTTCCAGCTGGCGGTGATCAACCAGGTGGCCAGCACCGAATCCGCCTACTGGGACGTGGTCTACGCCAAGCGCGACCTCGACAACAAGCAGCAGGCCCTGGCCCTGGCCCAGCAGCAGCTCAAGGAGAACCAGATCCGCGTGCAGGTGGGCACCCTGGCCCCCATCGAGGTGACCTCCGCCGAGGCCTCCGTGGCCCAGGCGGAGCAGAACATCATCGCCTCCGAGGCCCAGCTCCTGAATGCCAAGGACGCCCTCATCCGCATCCTCTACCCCACCTCGGACCGGCCCAAGAGCCTGGATCCCGCCGACCAGCCGAGCGTGAAACCCCTCCAGATGGACGAGGCCAAGGCCGTCCAGACGGCCCTGGCGAACCGCGTGGAAGTCAAGAACGCCGAACTGGATCTGGCCGCGAAGAAGGTCCTTGAGCGGGCCGCGAACAACCGCACCCTGCCCCAGCTCGACCTCACCGTGGGCTACAACGGCACGGCCTCGAACTACGCCACCTTCAGCCCCGTGAACACCGACCTGGCCCAGGCCAAGAGCCCCGGCTACTCCGTGGGCCTCCAGTTCGCCATGCCCCTCCAGAACCGGGCGGCCAAGGGCAACCTGGCCCTGGCCCGCGCCAACCGCCGCAGCAGCGAGCTGTCCCTCCACGACCTGGAGCTGGGCATCACGCTGGAAGTGCGCCAGGCCTACCGCAACCTCGATTCCGCCTCCAAGGGCGTGGCCGCCGCCGAGAAGACCCGCATCTACCGGGAGCAGGATCTGGAGGCCGAGCGCAAGAAGTTCGAGAACGGCATGAGCACCAACTTCCTGGTGCTCTCCAAGCTCAACGATCTGAACACGGCCAAGGGCGCCGAGCTCCAGGCCCAGATCGCCTATGCCAAGGCGGTCACGGCCATGGACAAGGCGGTCGGCTCCCTCCTGCAGGCCCGGCACCTCGACGTGAAGTAGCCCAGGCCCACCTCCCCTGCAGCAGATCGGGCCCCGGCGGGGCCCGATCTGCTGGCGCCTCTGATTCAGTCCAGCCGCAGGCTGAGGTCCGCGGCCGGAGCGCTGTGCGTCAGGGCCCCGACGCTGAGGAAGTCCACGCCGGTCTCGGCCACATCCCGGGCCCGCTCGAGGGTGATGTTCCCGCTGGCCTCCAAAAACATCCGCCGGCCGCTGCGATCGCGCAGGGCCACGGCCTCGCGCATCTGGTCCAGGGGCATGTTGTCCAGCAGCACGCCGTCCACGTCCGGCAGGTCCAGGCAGGCCTTGAGCTGGCCGAGCGTCTCCACCTCCACCTCGATCTTCACGAGGTTCGGAGCCACCCGGCGGGCGGCCTCCACGGCGGCGCGGATGCCCCCGGCGGCGGCCAGGTGGTTCTCCTTGAGCAGCACGCCGTCCCCCAGGGTCAGGCGGTGGTTCATGCCGCCCCCGCAGCGCACAGCGTATTTCTCCAGCAGCTTGAGGCCGGGCGTGGTCTTGCGGGTGTCCAGGATGCGGGCGCCGGTTCCGGCGATCCCGTCCACGAACCTCCGGGTCAGGGTCGCCGTTCCCGACAGCCGCTGCAGGAGGTTCAGCATCACCCGCTCCGCCAGGAGAATGCCGTGGCTCGAACCCCGGATGCGCATCACCTCCGTGCCCCGGGCCACCTTCTGTCCCTCGGCCACCGGCAGGTCGGCCCGGAGCCCAGGGCAGGTCAGGTTCATCACTTCCAGGGCCATGGGCAGGCCCGCGACCACCAGATCCGCCTTGGCCAGCACCCGGGCCGTCATCGGCTGGTCCGGCACGGCGGCGGTCGTCCAATCCTGGGTGCCCCAGTCCTCGCGCAGGAAGGCCCTGAGCTGGTCGCGGTAGGTCTCGGGGTGGGGCGGATGGAACATGGGAATCCCTGTTCGATGGGCACGGCGGGTTGGATCGGGATATACAGGATAGTCAGGATGGGAGGGAGCCATGGCGATCCAGACGGAACGGCACGTCCTGAAGGTCTCCGGCGGCACGGAGATGGCCCTGTTCGCGGCTCGCCCGGAAGGCTCCGGCGCCCCGGGCCTGCTGGTCTTCCAGGAGGCCTTCGGAGTCAACGGGCACATCCAGGCCCTGTGCGGGGCCTTCGCGCGGGAAGGCTGGCTGGCCGCGGCCCCCGAGCTGTACCACCGCACCGCGCCGGGGACGACCTTCGACTACGAGGACATCGCCTCCGCCCGCCCCCACATGCAGGCCATGACCGACGGGGGGATCCTGGCCGACCAGCAGGCCGCGTTCGACTGGCTCCGCGACCAGGGCTGTCCCTCGGTGGGCGCCGTCGGCTACTGCATGGGCGGCCGCATGGCCTTCCTGGCCAACGCCAACCTGCCGCTGGCCGCCGCCGTCGCCTACTACGGAGGCGGCATCCAGAACCTGCAGGGCCGCGCCGCCGACCTCCACGGGCCCCTGCTCTTCCACTGGGCGGGACGGGACACCCATGTGACCTCCGAACACGCCAGGGCGGTGGAGGACTTCCTCCGCGCCGCAGGCCGGCCCTTCGTGTCGATCCATCATTCCGAGGCCGACCACGGCTTCAACTGCGGCGAGCGGAAGAGCCACCACCCCGGAAGCGCCCGGCTGGCCCTGGCTGTGACCCTGGCCTTCCTGCGCGATCATCTACACTGACCCTTTCCCACGGGAGCTCCCATGGCCTTCCTCGCCATCGACATTGCCGACCGCCTCGCCTGGGTGACCATCCAGCGTCCGGAGAAGCTCAACGCGCTGAACAACGAGGTCCTGAAGGAGCTGGAGCAGGCCTTCGCGGACCTGGAGCAGGACGACCGGGTGGGCGCGGTCATCGTCACGGGCGCTGGGGAGAAGGCCTTCGTGGCGGGTGCCGACATCGCCGAGCTGAAGGCCCTCGACACCGCCAGCGCACGGGTCCAGGCCCTCCGCGGCCAGGCCGTGTTCCAGCGCATCGAGGCCATGCCCAAGCCGGTCATCGCCGCCGTGAATGGTTTCGCCCTGGGCGGCGGCTGCGAGCTGGCCCTGGCCTGCCACATACGCGTGGCCAGCGAGAACGCGAAGTTCGGCCTGCCCGAGGTGAGCCTGGGCATCATCCCCGGCTACGGCGGCACCCAGCGCCTGCCCCGCCTGGTGGGCAAGGGCGTGGCGCTCGACCTCATCCTCAGCGGCGAGATGCTGCCCGCGACCGACGCCCTGCGCGCCGGCCTCGTGAGCCGCGTCTTCCCCCTGGCAGACCTGAAGGCCGGGGCCGAGAAGCTGGCACGGACCATTCTGTCCCGGGGCCCCCTGGCCCTCCGCAGCGCCCTGGCCGCCGTGAGCGAGGGCCTCGAGATGCCCCAGGACCAGGGCCTGCAGTACGAGGCCGCCCTCTTCGGGCTGCTGGCCGCCACTCAGGACATGCAGGAGGGCATGGGCGCCTTCCTGGAGAAGCGGACGGCTCAGTTCAAGGGGCTTTGATTCCCTTCCACCGAACCTCGCGGATATGGTGGTCGGAGGACCCGGAGACCCCATGACGCGGGCTGGCACCAGCCGAGGCGCCCCCCTTGAAACGAGGGGCGTCCGGTTGCGGCTTCGGGCCCTGCTCCGGATCCTGGCGGCCCTCTGCCTCCCGGCCCTCCTGGCCTTCGCCGGGACCGTCCCCCGGAAGGTCGTGGTGGGGATCAACCGCGACTACCCTCCCTATGAGTACCTGGACGCCTCGGGCCGTCCCGCGGGCTACGACGTGGATCTCCTGCGGGCCCTGGCCGAGGTGGAGGGGTTGGACCTGGAGTTCAGGGCGGACACCTGGGACGGCACCCTGCAGGCCTTCCGGGCCGGGCGGCTCGACATGCTGGCCGGGATGCTGCACTCCCAGGCGCGGGAGGCGTTCGCCGACTTCTCCACGCCCCATCTGGTGGTCCACTACAGCATCTTTGTGCGCCGCGGCGACCCCAGGGTCCGCGGGGAGGCCGACCTGGCCGGCCTCCGCACCCTCGTGGAGCGCGGGAGCCAGATGGACGACCACCTCCGCGCCGCCGGCCTGGGTTCCTTCCTCCAGCCGGTGGACTCCGAGCCTGAGGCCCTCCGCCGGCTCGCGGCCGGCGAGGGGGATGCGGCCGTGGCGCCCCAACTGGAGGGGCTGGTCCTCGCCAAGCAGGACCACCTGGCCATCCAGTCGGTGGGCGGGCCGCTCTTCACGCGGCAGCTCTGCTTCGCCACGCGGAAGGGGGATGCCGAGCTCCTCTCCCGGCTGAACACCGGCCTCGCGATCCTCAACCAGACCGGGCGGTATGCGGAGCTCTACCAGGGCTGGTTCGGCCACCTCGAGCCCGATCCGCGCGAGGGTCGGGCGCTGGCTCGGCGGGCGCTCGCGATCCTGGGCCTCGTCGCCGCGGCCCTGGTCCTCGTGGCCCTCTGGAACCGGTCTCTCCGGCGCCAGGTGGCCCAGGCCACGGCACAACTCCACCAGGCCAACCGGGAGATCCGGGACCGGGAGGCCTTCCTCGACACGGTGGTGGAGAACCTCCCGGTGGCCGTCTTCGGCAAGGACCCCCGCCGGGACTATGCGTTCACCCTCTGGAACGCCCGCAGCGAGCAGATCTTCGGCCTCGCGAAGGCCGAGGTGATGGGCCGGACCGATCAGGACTTCTTTCCACGGGAGCAGGCGGGGGGCTTCCGCTCGATGGACGAGGAGGTGGTCCGGGCCGGCCGGATCCTCGAGATCCCCGAGGAGCGGATCCTCTCCCGATCCCGGGGCGAGATCGTCCTCCACACCCTGAAAGTGCCGATCTTCGATCAGGCCGGCACGCCCATCCTGCTCCTGGGCATCTCTGAGGACATTACCGGCCAGCGCACCATGGAGGAGGCCCTCCGCCAGGCCCAGAAGCTGGAGAGCCTGGGCGTCCTGGCCGGGGGCATCGCCCACGACTTCAACAACCTGCTCACCGCCATCCTCGGCAACCTGGGCCTCGCCGGACTCCATGCGCCGGAAGGCCATCCCGCTTTCCCCTTCCTGAAGAACGCCGAGGCCACCGCCCTCCGGGCCGCCGAGCTGACCCGGCAGATGCTGGCCTATTCGGGCAAGGGCGTCTTCGAGGTGAGGCCCGTGGACCTCAACCAGGCCGCCGGCGAGATGGCCAGCCTGCTGAAGGTCTCTATCTCCAAGAAGGCCGCCCTCAGGTTCCAGTTCGCCGAGGGGTTGCCCGCCATCGAGGCGGACGCCGCCCAGCTGCAGCAGGTGGTCATGAACCTGGTCACCAATGCCTCGGAGGCCCTCAACGACGGCGAGGGGGAGATCCTCCTCGCCACGGGGATGGCGGACCTGGATGCGTCCCAGGCGGCTGCCCTGCACCCCGGCTCCCCGATCCCTCCCGGCCGGTATGTGTTCCTGAAGGTGGAGGATTCCGGGGCGGGCATGCCGCCCGAGGTTCTCTCCCGCATCTTCGATCCCTTCTTCACCACCAAGTTCACGGGTCGGGGGCTCGGGCTGTCGGCCATGCTGGGCATCCTCCGGGCCCACCATGCCGGCATCGGCATCCGGAGCGAGCCCGGCCGGGGCACCGAGTTCCGCCTCTTCTTCCCCGAGAGCTCCGCCAGCGTGGCCGGGCCACAGCGGGCACAGGCCAGCCCGGCGGCCCCCCTCCGGGAGCGGGGCACGATCCTCATCGCGGAGGACGAACCGGAGGTGCGGGACGCCACGGCGGCCATGCTGCGGGGGGCGGGCTTCGAGGTGCTGGAGGCCGCCGACGGCCAGGAGGCCTGTGAGATCTGCCGGCAGGAGGGGGACCGGATCCGCGCGGTACTCATGGATCTGACCATGCCCCGGATGGATGGCCGCGCCGCCGCGCGGACGATCCTGGAGAGCGATCCCCGGGTGCGGATCATCCTGACCAGCGGCTTCCCGGTCGATTCCGACACCCGCACGCCGGCGGACGCACAGCTGGCCGGTTTCCTGAGGAAGCCCTACCAGCTGAGGGACCTCCTCGAGGCACTTCAGCGCGCCCTGGAACCGATCTGAGCCGCCGGTCCCGACGGATCGCCCAAGCCGTGCCGGGCCAGCTCGTCCGCCATCCGGCCCGAGAGCATGCACCAGGCCATCCGGTGATCGCAGAGCAGCGATTTCAGGGGATGGCGGAAGGTGGCCGGCCGGTTCCGCTCGATGGCGAAGTGGGAATACCAGGCGCAGCCGTACGCCACCCCGGGCATGAGCCACAGCCACCGGGGGTGGCCGGAGGCCAGGCCGATGAGGCCGAGCCCGAGGTAGCCCAGGGTGCCGGCGAGATGCCAGGCCCGGGTTCGGGGCTGGCGATGCTCCCCCAGGTACCAGGGCCAGAACTCGGCCATCGTCATGGACGACCTACCTTCCTTTAGCGGCCCCGGAGGCGCTCACGGAAGCCGTCTGCTCGTTGTTGTTCTGGTCCACGGCCCTCACCAGGATGCGGTCCCCCCGCACCTGGTCCCGGGGCACGAGCACGTCGAAGCGCTCCTCCTTCTGGTCGAAGACCCGGTCGTCGGGCGAGATCTGCAGCCAGTGCTCCCCGTCAGCGCTCACCGCGGCCTCCTTCAGAAGGGAGGTCTCGTCCCGGGCCGAGAACTTCACCCGCAGGCCACCCCCCTCGGAGGTGGCGGTGAGGTCGGCGATGGCAGGCGGGGTGTGGTCCACGAGGAAGGGCGGGGTCACCCAGAGGCTGGTGAGGGCCGCATTGAAGGGCGCCGAGGGCGCGTCGGAGGCAGTGACCTCCAGACGGTAGCGGCCATCCGGCACCGGCAGGGTGTCGAAGGTGAAGAAGCGCTCCTTCCACCCCTTCTCCAGGGCCATGGGCGTGCCCTGCTCGGGGAGCAGGCGGATGTCGAAGGCGAGGGCATCCCCATTGGGATCGTTCACATGGAAGAGGAAGCTCTGGCCGCCCCGGCGGAAGCTGCGCTTCTCCGCGCCGGCGTAGCCCAGGGCGGGGATGAGCTTCTGGGTGGCCAGGGGCACCCGCTCGATGCCGATGTCATCCGGCGGGGCGTTGCGCGTGATGACCAGCCCGGGGGGCATGATGTCCACGCCGGCCCAGACGGGGGCCAGGTTCCGCGGGGCCCAGTGCAGGTCCACGCCCTCCACCACGGGAGTCGCGCCGCCGCGGGTGCTGGTCAGGCGCAGCCGGAACTGGGCGCAGCGGGCGGGCGGCAGGGCGGGACGCTCGCCGCTGCGGAGGGGCGGCGTCCAGGGACTCCAGGTGGCGTCCGGCGTCTCGGTGCTGCCGGTGCGGAACTGCAGTTCCACGTTGGTCCCCTGGGGCATCTCCGCGGAGAGGTAGGCCCGGCCCCAGTCCGCCAGGGGCGCGCCCTGGACGATCCGGGATTCGAGGGTGCCCTCCGTGGCCTGCGCCTCGGACAGGATGTGCAGCTCGGCGGGATTCGAGCCCACCACCAGCATGTCCCCGCCGGAGGGCAGGAAGGCCGTGGCCTGGGCCGTCCCGAGTTCCTGGAGGGAGGCGAAAGGATCGTTCCGCCGTTCGGTTCCCAGGGGGATGCTGAAGATCCGTGACCGGTTGCCCGTGCCCACCAGCAGCTGGCCCTTCCAGGGGACGAGGGCGTAGACCTGGCTCTGGACGCTCTGCCAGAGCGTCTCCGGCACCCGGTCCCGGTCCATCCGGATGACGGCCGAGCGGGTGGCGGTGCCGATCTCCGCGGCCTGGAGGTAGCCCTCCCGGCGTTCGAGCTGCCCCGTGCTGAACTTCGGCGTGAGGCCGTTGTCGGCCCCGATGTAGAGCTGACCGTCCACCAGCGCCAGGGCCCGGACCTCCTCGAAGGGCGTGTCCATGAGCGTCTCGAGACGATCCGCCTGGCGGTGGTAGCGCAGCACCAGCCCGCGGCCGTGGCTGCCGAGATACCAGCCCCCCTGCCCGTCCGGGGTCAGGGCCGTGAAGGCGGTCTCGTCGGGGAGGTTGGCCAGGACCCGGCTGCTGCCCTCCCGGGCCTGCACCAGCACTGCGCCCCGCTCGGCGCCGCCGGCGGCCAGTACGTTGTCCCCATCCACGGCCAGGGACCAGACCACTTTCGCTTCGATGTCCGCAAAGGGCTTCACATCACCGGTGGGCGTCATCCGCAGGAGTTTGCCTTCGCCGGTGGGCGCGACGATCAGGTCCTGTCCCAGCCGGGCCATGGCGAAGACGATGCCGCCCTTGACCTGGCCGACGGGCCGGACCTGGCCGCCGCTGTAGCGGAAGATCTTCCCCTCCGTCCCCGCGGAGAGGTACGCGCCGCCGCTGCCGTCCGGCACGGCGGACCAGATGACCCCCTCGGGGAGCTGGGCCACGCGCCGGAGGCTGGGGGCCAGGGTCAGCCGGCCGTCCGCGCCGATGCGGACGCCCCGGGTCTCCGCGCCCACCCAGTCGTTGAAGGAGGAGAAGGTGGCGGAGGGCTGGTCCGCGGCGAGCGTCATGCCCACGAGGGCGGGGAGAAGGAGCTTCATCCAGCGCATGGTTCCCTTTCGTCAATGCCCGTCAATGGCTACTCGATCTCGACTTCCATCTGGGTGAGGCCCCGGACCTCCCGGTCCAGCGGCAGCACGGCCCGCCCGATGATGTGGCGCTGCAGGCGGTTCCCGGCGGCCGACCCATTCTCGCCGACCAGGGAGGCGATGGTGGGCGGGATGCCCTCGATGCGGGTGCCCCTCAGGCCGGCACCGGTCTGAGTCTGCACCAGCAGCGCGTAGGCGTGGTTGTTCCGCATCGCCCCGTTGAGGAGGCGCACCACGTCGCCCAGGCTCGTCACCTGGATGGCCCGCTGATCCGGATCGGCGGCCGTGAGGCTGAAGCCATCGCCCACCATGAGGATCGCCTTGCCCTTGGCGGCGGACAAGGGGACCTGGATGTTGAAGGTGGCCGTTTCCCGGACGCCCTGGATGTTCTGGAGGGTCACGAGGACGGGCAGGACCTCGCCCCGCTTGGCCCGGGCCTTGAGCAGCCGGACGCCGGCGATGCCCGCCAGGTCCAGGTGCTCCTCCGCCTTGATGTTCAGGGAGATTCCCTCGATGCTGGGCTTCTCGAAGGGGTTCAGGGTCACGGCCTGGAGCATGGCGCCCACGTACTGGGCCATGCGGCTGGCGTTCAGGTCCGCGATGACATCCTCCACCTGGATGGGGGTCTGTCCGGTCAGCTTGATGTTGCCCTGCAGGGAGAGGCTCTGGAACCCGGCGCCGCGGATGTTGCTGTCGAGCACCTGCGCCACGGCCGTGGCCGCCAGCACGGGGGTGAGCATGGGATTGTCCATGAGCTCGAAGCGGAAGTTCAGGGTCTTCCGCCCGCCCAGGTTCAATCCCACCCGAAGGGGCACCATGTGCGGCTCGGCCCCCAGGATGCCCGCCACCCCGGAGCTGCGGTCCAGGCGCAGGGCGCCCACCTGGGCCACGGGCATGGCCAGCTTGAACGAACTGGAATAGCTGGGCACCACGGTCGCCACGGTGGCGGACCACAGCGGCAGGTCCAGGGGGCCGAGGTTGAAGAGCTGATGGCCAAAGAGGAGCACCCGCTTGCCGGAGACATAGGTGATGGTCCCGGCCGCCGTCATGTCCAGGTCCCCCTGCATGAGGGAGATGGCCGCCATGCCGCCGGGCTCCAGCGGGCTGGCCTCCGCCTTGCCGGCCGTGGGGGACAGCGCCGGGGCCGAGGCGAAGCGGATGGGGAGCCCGGCCCAGAGCTTCTGGGTCTCCGGCGAGAGAGGGGTCCCGGCGACAGCCATGGGCAGGGCCTCGGAGGCATCCCCGCCCATCAGGACGTCCAGGGGGATCATCTTCCCCTCCAGGGCCGACTTCAGTACCTTCGGGGGCTCGAGCTTCGGCAGGATCAGCGGGGTCCGGCTGGAGGGCGTGTCCGGGATGTCCCGGAGCTGCTCCAGCATCTCGCCGATGGGAGTGATGCCGCCGATGGCGTCCTTCTCGAACTGGATGCCCGTACTGAGGGCCCCGATGAGCTTGCCGTCGATGTAGCAGGGACTGCCGCTCATGCCCGCGAGGATGCCCGTCTCCGCCAGCGGTCCCCCGCTGGCCTTGATCATGATGCGGCCCCGGCCCGGGTAAGCGTTCCGCTGCACACCCACCACTTCGAAATCGAACCGTTCGATCTTGCCGCCCTTGAAGACGGTCCGGCCGTAGCCCTTCATGCCCGCCCGGATCTCCGAGAGGGACATGGTGGCTGGGGCCTGGGCGGCGATGGGGAAGGTGATGGCCAGGGCGAGGACTGCCAGTCGCATGCGGATCCCGTGGGAAGCTTGAAGCCTATCAGGGTCCTCCTTCGAGAGATCGTGTCTCAACCGGAACGCCCCGTCGTGACCATCTTGTGTCCTACGTAATGTTTTCGTTCCCATACCGATTGGTCCCTTTTGTCAGGGGGGGGTCTCCGGTAGCCTAGGGTGCAACTGCCAAGGAGGAACCTTTCATGCGCAATAGGCATACACGCGCCACAACCATCCTGGCCCTGCTGGTGGCAGCGGCCCCCCTTTGCGCCCAGGGTGTCTCCACCCAGCTGGCCGGGCGGGTGCTCGACAAGCAAGGGGCCGCCATCGGTGGCGCCACCGTGGCCATCCGGAACATGGAGACCGGTTTTCTCCGCACGGTGCAGAGCGATGCGAACGGCCGCTACATGGCCTCCCTCCTGCCCGTGGGCCCCTACCAGGTGACCGTCACCAAGGCCGGCTTCCAGACCGCCAGCAACGTGAAGGTGAACCTGAACCTGGGCGATGCCGCCCCCCTCACCATCCGCCTGGCCCCCGAGACCGGCGCCGTGGTGGAGGTGGTGGCCGCCAGCGCCCAGGTGGATGCCGACCGTGCCAGCGCCGCGGCCTACATCTCCCCTGACAACCTGTCCAACCTGCCCGTCCTGAACCGCTCCTTCACCAACCTGGCCACCCTGACGCCCCAGGTGGTGGTGGACAGCAGCCGCGGCAACCTCGCCATCGCCGGCCAGCGCGGCGTGAACACGTCCATCAACATCGACGGCGCCGACAACAACGAGCCCTTCTTCGGGGGCGCCCTGGGCGCGGCCGAGGGCAAGACGCCCTTCACCATCTCCATCGAGGCCATCCGCGAGTACCAGGTGATCACCGACGGCGCCTCCGCCGAGTTCGGCCGCATGGGCGGCGGGTACGTGAACGCCATCACCAAGAACGGCACCAACGATTTCGGCGGCAGCCTCTTCTACTACACCCGGCCACGGGCCTGGGTCGAGGCCGGCCCCACCCTGCGCCAGCCCAATGGCCGGACGACGAGCTACCCGGTCGGGGATTTCAAGCAGGAACAGTTCGGCTTCAGCGCCGGCGGCCCCATCGTCAAGGACAAGCTCTTCTACTTCGTGGCCTACGACGGCCAGCGCTACACCAGCCCCATCCACCAGGTGTGGGGCGGCTCCCGCCCCGTGACCCTCGATCCCGCCAATCCCGCGGACGCCGTGCTCCTGTCCAAGGGCGGCGACTACACGAGCAAGGCCGATTCCGATGTGGTCTTTGCCCGCTTCGACTGGAACATCAACACGGACCAGACCCTGCAGTTCCGCATCAACCACTCCAAGTTCTCCGGCGACACGGGCTCCGGCACCATGGCCGCCTCGGAGAACCGGGCCTCGGATGACGTGACCACGGATGCCTATGTGCTGCAGTGGAGCTGGGTCCTCAACGCCAACTGGATGAACGAGGCCCGCATCAGCTACACCAAGGACGACATGCCCCGGTCCACGTATGTCAAGGGCCCCGAGGTGAGCATCAGCGGCGTCGGCTACTACGGCGCCTACCCCTACGACCGCACCTACAGCACCAAGCGCACCCAGTTCCAGGAGAACCTGAGCTACGTCACCCCCACCCTCCAGGTCAAGGGCGGCATCGACTACAACGCCCTCGACGTGTCCGAGTTCTTCGCCGGCAACTGGCAGGGCGTCTACTTCTTCAACAACCTGACCGATTTCCAGAACGGCAACTGGTCCACCTACCGCCAGAACTTCGGTCTCGGCAGCGACGTGCACCAGGCCGGCCTCTTCAGCACCAGCTACAAGCAGGAGGCCGCCTTCATCCAGGCCGACTGGCGCCCGCTCGACAACCTGAAGCTGGGCCTGGGCCTCCGCTGGGACCGCCAGGAGAACCCGGACTACCCGATCGTGAACATGGGCGATGTCCTGTCCACCTCCATGCCGCTGACCTCGAAGATCCCCAGCGACAGCCAGTTCTCGCCCCGCTTCTCGTTCACCTGGACCCCCGCCTTCGACCAGGGGAAGACCGTGATCCGCGGCAGCATCGGCCGCTACGTGAGCACCACGCCCGCCGTGTTCTTCTACCAGGCCTACGCCGCCAACGGCGTCCGGACCGGGTCCGTGGACTTCAAGGCCGCCGATGCCGCCACCTTCGGCATCCCCCGCGGCGCCGCCTTCAGCCCCACCAATCCGTTCTGGTTCCCCGCCTTCCCCACCGGCGGGACGCTGCCCAAGTTCAACATCTGGACCTTCAACCCGGACTACAAGAATCCCTACACGGATCGCGTGAACCTGGGGATCGAGCGGCCCTTCCAGGACATCGTCCTGGGCCTGTCCGGCACCTACGCCAAGGGCAAGCAGCTGGAGCGCACCGCGGACCTGAACATCGGCACCCCCACCATGGGCGCCTACGGCCGCCTGCTCTACCCGGCCCGCCCGAACACCACCTACGGCACGATGGGGATGTACTACTCCGATGCCACCAGCCTCTATCACGCCTACACCTTCAGCATGAAGTACCACAAGGACGGCAGCGACTTCGACGCCCAGCTGTACTACACGTACTCCATCAACAAGGACAGCGACTCCAACGAGCGCAACTACTCGGGCATCACCATCCAGGATGCGGGCAACCTGGGCGCCCAGTGGGGCTACGCGGACACCGACCGGCGCAATGTCGTCACCGGCTACATGAGCTACCTGGACCGGGGGTTCACCGGCATCCTGGCCTCCCTGTCCGTCCGCTATCAGACCGGCACCCCCTACTCCCTGATCTACAACCGGGACATGAACGGGGATGGCAACAGCTCCAATGACCGGTTCTACGTGAACGGCCAGGATTCCGGCCGCAACTCCTACCGCACGGGCTCCCAGATGACCCTGGACCTGGGCCTGCGCCGGGACATCCAGCTGGCCCGCCGCCTGAAGATGACCCTGTCCCTGGATGTCTTCAACCTCCTGAACCGCCAGGACACCTACCTGTCCACGGCCATCCACACGGCCACCCCCGCCAGCACGGATGCGGCCCCCAGCCTGGACCAGTCCCAGGTCTGGCTGGGCGGCGCCCGGCAGATCCAGGTGGGCGCACGGTTCGCCTTCTGACCTCCCGCGTTCCGGAAAAGGGCGGCGTTCGCGCCGCCCTTTTTTTCGTTAGCCTGGAGAGATGCGGATTCTGATGCTGGGCGATGTGGTGGGCGAACCCGGGCGGCGGCTGGTGGAGGCGCACCTGCCTGCCCTCCGCCGGGAGACCGCGGCGGATTTCGTGGTGGTCAACGGCGAGAACGCCGCCCACGGGCATGGCATCAGCGAATCCATCGCCCGGGAGTGGTTCGATGGCCTGGGGGTGGATGTCATCACCACCGGCAACCACGCCTTCGACGTGAAGGGCATCGAAAGCTACTTCCGCCAGGAGCCCCGCCTGCTCCGTCCCGCCAACCACCCCCCGGACACGGCCGGAAACGGATGGGTGAAGCTCCACACGACCTCTGGGGCCGAGGTGCTCGTGGTCAACCTTATGGGACGCGTCCACATGCCGCCCTGCGAGTGCCCCTTCCGCTGCGTCGACGCCATCCTCCAGAAGGAACGCGCCGACCTCGTGATCGTGGACATGCACGCCGAGGCCACCAGCGAGGCCCAGGCCATGGGCCACCACCTGGACGGGCGCGCCGCCGCCGTCCTCGGCACCCACACCCACGTGCCCACCCTCGACGCCAAGATCCTGCCCGGCGGCACGGCCTACGTCTCGGACATCGGCATGACGGGCCCCTACGGCGGGGTCATCGGCATGAAGAAGGAGTCCAGCCTGGGCCGCTTCCTCAAGGTTCAGCGCCCCAGGTACGAAGTCGCCGAAGGCGACCTCCAGCTCCACGCCCTCCTCGTGACCACCGAGGGCAAGCGGGCCACCGGCATCGAGCGGCACCTCCGGACCCTCTGATCCTTTCTCGGCTGGGATCGCCGGGCGAGGTCAGCGGCTGTATCTCCTGAGCATCCGCATGTTCCGCCGGTAGGCCTGGCCCCGGGTGAAATTGATGGCCACCTGGCGGGGGAAGCGGGTGATGGAGCTGGCCAGGGTGATGAACGTGCGCACGACCTGGGCGGCGCCCCGGCCCTGGCGGCTGGCGTTGTCGTAGTAGACCATCAGGGCCTGCCGCATGGTGGTCCGCGGCAGGTTGAACAGGCCGTAGCTCTCGATCACATCGTGGTTGATCCGGCGGGTGCCGTCCTGCTCGGTGACGATGAGGTCCTCGGGGCGGATCTCCTGGGTCATGGCGGCTCCTGGATCAAGAGTGTATCGGCCCGGGAGCGGATTTGCTGAAGCCGTGGCCCCCGGAACCGTCAATCCTCGAGCTTCGGGAACAGAAAGCCGGCCAGGGCCGCCCCGATCAGCGGGGCCACCCAGAAGAGCCAGAGCTGGGACAGGGCCCAGCCGCCCACGAAGAGGGCCGGGCCCGTGCTGCGGGCCGGGTTCACAGAGGTGTTCGTGACAGGGATGCTGATGAGGTGGATGAGGGTCAGGCAGAGGCCGATGGCGATGGGGGCGAAGCCGGGAGCCGCCTTCCTGCTGGTGCTGCCCAGGATCACCAGGAGGAAGAAGCAGGTCATCACCACCTCCGTGAGGAAGGCGGCGCCGAGACGGTAGTGGCCTGGGGAATGGTCCCCGAACCCGTTGGCTGCAAAGCCGCCGATGGCCGACCCGTTGCCTGTGGCGATCACGTAGAGGATGCCGGAGGCGGCAATGGCCCCCAGCACTTGGGCGACCCAGTAACCGGCGATGTCCTTGTAGGGGAACCGCCCACCCACCGCCAACCCCAGGGTCACCGCCGGGTTCAGGTGACAGCCGGAGATGGGGCCGATGGCGAAAGCCATGGTCAGCACCGTCAGCCCGAAGGCCAGGCTCACGCCAAGCAGGCCAATGCCCACGCCCGGGAAGGCCGCGGCCAGCACCGCGCTGCCGCACCCTCCCAGCACCAGCCAGAGCGTCCCGAGAAATTCCGCCGCAAGCCGCTTGTTCATCGGTCCCTCCATGGGAAGAAAACGCGCCAAGACTGGGTGATGGCCGCCAGTCTAGCCGCCCGCGGGAGGGATGCAACCGCAAGTCGATCAGGAGAGTTGCGCCCAGCCCTCCAGGTACCTTCCGAAGGCCGGGTCGACGGCCGCCTTCTGCTGGACCAGGGTCCTGATCTGGGCCTCCTCGGCCTCCAGTTCCTCGGGGGTCCGGTGGCCGGAGAGAGTCATGGCCCGCAGCCAGACGAGGAAAGTGGTGAGGGCATCGAACTGGTTGTAGCGGACGATGCCGGCCACGTCGCCGGCCCGCCAGAGGTCGATGACGCTCTTCCCATCCGTGCCCAGCTTGCCGGGGATCCCGCAGGCCGTGGCCAGTTCGTGGAGGGTGGAAGAGGCCTTCCCCCAGCTTCCGGCGACCTCCCGCAGGTCGATGTGCTGGTTCCCATAGCGGTCGAAGAAGTCATCCTTCGCCCACTTGTCCGCACTCCGTCCGAGGCCCGGGATCGAGAGCCGGTGGACCATGGCCCGCTGCACGAGGATGGGCAGGTCCGCATCCCGGCTGTTGAAGCCCACCAGCTGGGGCTTCTTGTCCCCGAGGGCCACGAGGAAGCGGCGCAGCAGTTCGCCTTCGGGCAGGGGATCCGGCCCCTCCGGGAGGGCGAAGAGGCGGTGCTGGACCTCGCCGTGCTTCACGGTCCGCACCACCGCCGCGATGGAGACCACCCGGCAGAGGATGGTCTTCAGGTAGGGCCTGGGCTCCGCCTCCGTGGCGCCCCCGTAGGCCCACATGCGGGCCGTCACCTCGTCGTCGGGCATCTCGCGGGGCAGATCCAGCACCCGCCGGCCGGTGGCGGGGTCCGGCACCCACTCGGCATCGAAGGCCCAGAGCGTCTCGTGCATCAGCGGCCGGAGCATGGTTCCCCCTACCGATCCACGGCCCACTTGCCGCCGCCGCCGATGGCGCAGGCCAGGGTCGTCAGCAGGCGGAAGAGTCCGGCTGGACTGGCCAGGATCCCCGCGCCATGCAGCCAGCCATGCACCAGGGGCCAGCCGACGAGCCCCACGAGCACTGCAGCCGCGAGCCAGGTCCAGAGCCCGATGAGCACGAAGATGCCGCAGATTATCTCCAGGAGGGCCAGCCCCCAGACCGCTGCGTTCCCGAAGGAGATGGCGCCGTGGGCGTGGCGGAGCACCGCCAGCCCCTGCAGGAGGGCCATGCCGCCCACGGCCAGGCGGAGCAGCAGAAGCGACCAGTCCACACGAGTCTTTGACGCGGCCAAGCGACCTCCAGGGATTTCCTCCATGCTACGGGTCACGGGCGCCGGACGCTATGCTGGGGGTTCCGGAGGGTTTCCCATGACTGAGATCAGGACCATCGGCGTCATCGGCGCGGGCCAGATGGGCAACGGCATTGCCCATGTCTTCGCCCAGTCGGGCTACCAGGTGCTCATGCAGGACATCAGCGAGCCCTTCGCCGCCAAGGGCCTCGCCACCATCGACAAGAACCTCCAGCGGGGCGTGGACAAGGGGAAGATGACCCCCGACGCCAAGGCCGCGGTCCTCGCCCGCGTCCGCACCACCACGAAGCTGGATGACCTGGCCGCCTGCGACATCGTCATCGAGGCCGCCACCGAGAAGTGGGAAGTCAAGAAGGAGATCTTCGAGACCCTCGACCGGGTCTGCCGCCCCGGCGTCATCCTCGCCTCCAACACCAGCAGCATCTCCATCACCAAGCTGGCGGCGATCACGAAGCGCCCCGAGGCCTTCATCGGCATGCACTTCATGAACCCGGTGCCGGTCATGCAGCTCATCGAGGTGATCCGCGGCCTCGCCACCGGCGATGCCACCTTCGAAACGGTCATGGACCTCTCGAAGAAACTGGGGAAGACCCCCATCCCCTGCAACGACTTCCCGGGCTTCGTGAGCAACCGTGTGCTGCTGCCCATGATCAACGAGGCCATCTACGCCCTCTACGAAGGTGTCGCCTCGGTGGAGAGCATCGACGGGATCATGAAGCTGGGCATGAATCACCCCATGGGCCCCCTCACCCTGGCGGACTTCATCGGCCTGGACACCTGCCTCTTCATCCTCAATGTGCTGCACGAGGGCCTCGGCGATCCCAAGTACCGCCCCTGCCCCCTGCTCATCAAGTACGTGGATGCCGGCTGGCTGGGCAAGAAGAGCGGCCGCGGCTTCTACGACTACAGCAGGGCCTAGGCACCCCGGGCATGTGATGCGGCGGGCCGCGCTGGCCTTCCTTGCCGTCCTGGGACTGGCGGCGGAGGAGCCCCTCCACGAGATGGGCCCCTTCCCCACCCGGGAGATGTTCCCCCTCTACCTTCCGACCCTGGCCTACCAGCCGGTGGACCCCCTGCCCCTCGGCCGGGGCCACTGGCGATGGGCCCTGCATTGGGTCGAGGCGAACACCTTCCAGTTCTCGGATGTCTTCCAGAACAACTCACCCCGGGACACCTCAGGACGGGTGGCCGTCACCCGGGCCTACATGGATGCCCACCTCGCCGATTACACCGGCATCCCGGTGGTGTACTTCTTCGATGAGGAGATCGCCCGCTTCGAACTGGAGGGCCGCTACGGCCTGACGGACCGGACGGATCTCTGGTTCCGGCTCCCGGTCCAGAACCACACGGGCGGCTTCCTCGATCCGCTCATCGAGGATTTCCACCACCTCGGCTTCGAGCAGTTCGGCCGCGACCTGGTCATGCAGAACCAGGTGACCCTGGCCGTGGCGCAGTACGGGAAGGTGAGTTTCTTCAACGACGAGCGGATCCTCGGGAAGACCCAGGATCCGGTGTTCGGCCTGACCCACCGCCTCCTGGAGACACCCTCCTGGGTCCTCTCGGCCACCTTCAGCCTCAAGCCCCCCCTCACCCACACCTACGATGTGTACCAGTCGGGCTGGGACCAGAGCTACGGGGTCACGGCCCTCTGGCGGGCCGCCACCCGGCATGTCTTCTACTTCGGCGGCGCCTTCATCCAGCGCCCCCACGGGAGCCCCGAATACACCGCCATCGGCTTCCGGGACGGGGTGGGCCTCCACGCCGCCTGGGAATACCGGCGGTGGCGGCGGACCCAGCCCTTCCTGCAACTCTACTGGCTGAGCGGCTACCTCCACCCGCAGCCCTTCCAGCACTTCGACCAGCCGAGCCTCCAGCACGACCTGGGCGTCCACTGGCACTGGACGCCCCACACCACCCTCACCTTCCACTACATGAACAACATCACCCACTGGGGCAACACCGCCGACATGGCCCTGGGGGCCAGCCTGACAGCGCATTTTTGAGGCGGGGCCGGTAGAATATGCGATCGAATCATCCGCAAGGAGCAGCCATGGCCACCGCCCGCGTCCGCGAAATCCTTTCCTGGTACAGCTCGGAGAATCCGGGCGTGAAGGCCAACCTGGCCCGGATCATGAACCACGGCCGCCTGGCGGGCACCGGCAAGTTCGTCATCCTGCCGGTGGACCAGGGCTTCGAGCACGGCCCCGCCCGCAGCTTCGCGCCCAATCCCGGCGGCTACGACCCCCGGTACCACGTCGAACTGGCCATCGAGGCCGGCTGCAACGCCTACGCCGCACCCCTGGGCTTCATCGAGCACGTGGCGTCTGACTACGCCGGCGAGATCCCCCTCATCCTGAAGCTCAACAACAGCGACACCCTCAGCAAGGGCCACGAGCCCTGCAGCGCCATCACCGGCAGCGTGGAGGACGCCCTCCGCCTGGGCTGCGCCGCCATCGGCTACACCATCTACCCCGGGAGCGGCGCCCGCAACGAGCAGTACGAGGCCCTGCGCGAACTGATCCTCGAGGCCAAGGCCGTGGGCCTGCCTTCGGTGGTCTGGTCCTACCCCCGCGGCGCCGGGCTCACCAAGGAGGGCGAGACCGCCGTGGACGTCTGCGGCTACGCGGCCCAGATCGCGGCCCAGCTGGGCGCCCACGTCATCAAGGTGAAGCCCCCCAAGGACGTCATCGAGCAGGCCGAGGCCAAGAAGGTCTTCGAGAAACACGCCATCCCGACCGCCACCCTGAAGGACCGCATCGGCCACGTGGTGCAGAGCGCCTTCAACGGCCGCCGCATCGTGATCTTCAGCGGCGGTGAGGCCAAGGGCACCGACGAGGTCCTGAAGGAAGTGGCCGAGATCGCCGCCGGCGGCGCCTTCGGGTCGATCATGGGCCGCAACGCCTTCCAGCGCCCCAAGAAGGAGGCCATCGAGCTGCTGCACGCGGTGATGGACCTCTACAAGAAGGCCTGAGCCCCCCGCGCTCACGGAAAGGGCCGCCCGCAGGCGGCCCTTTCCCGTTCCCAGGATGGCCCTAGCGGGCGGGCGCCGCGAGCGGCCTGAGGATGTCCGCCAGGCGATCCGGAGTCCCGGGGATACGCTCCAGCCGCGGATAGCGCTCGCCGCCGTGGTAGTCCACGCGCAGCGTCTTCACGAAGGCCCCGCTGGAGACGACGAAGACGAGAGGCTCACGGCCGGTCTGGGCGGCCTTGATCGCCTCGTGGAGCGCGGCCGGCGAAAACCGGGTGCCGTCCACGGAGACCACCTTCATGCCGGGGATGAATCCCCCCTGGAAGGCCGGTGTGCCCGGCAGGACATCGATCACCCCCCCGTCCGCGCCAAGCCGGAGCCCCAGGGAGCAGGTGACGTCCACCACCTTCCCCGACTGTTCCGTGGCCTTCCAGAGATCCGTGGGGGTATCGCCGTAGGCGAGGCGCCAGCCGCCCCGCTCGAGGCCACCCAGGGGCGCCCGCGGCGCGAGCTCCTCCACCCGGGACTTGAAGAAGGCCGCCCAGTCGTAGGGAAGGACGCGATTCAGCGTCGAGATCACCTCGTCCAGGCCGTAGGGCTTCAACAGGGGCCCGGTGCTTGCTCCGCCCTCGAAGGCCCGGCAGAAGTCGTCGAGGGACTTCTTCCCGCCGCTGTGCTCGCGGATGAGGGTGTCCGCGTCCAGCCAGATGAGGAGGCCTTCGGGATAGAAGTCGACGCTGCGGCGGAAGGCCGCCCAGGTGGGGGGCGCATCGTAGAGGATCTGGGCCTCCACCGCCGTGTCCGCCAGGGGACGCCACGCCCGACCAGGCTCGCGATCCAGTTCGGCGGCGACCATGGCCAGGTGCTCACGGTAGTCCTCGGGCGTCCAGAGGCCGCTGCGGGCCGTCAGGATGGAACCCAGGTACTCCGTGAGGCCCTCGTAGATCCATAGAAGCTCCCCCTTCATGGGGGCGTCGTAGTTGCCCGTGGCCAGACCGGCGGGCCGCCGGAACTTGCCATTCCAGGAGTGGACCATCTCGTGCGGCAGGAGGCCCGCCGTGGTCTTGAGCAGGGCGGGATCCACCAGGGAGCCCTCCGGCACCCGGTCATCCGAGGACTGGTGATGCTCCAGGCCGAAGTGGGCCACGTCGTCGCTGAGGGTCAGCAGGAAATCGTAGTGGAGATAGTGCCGGGCCCCGAAGAGCGCCCCGGACTGGGCGACCAGGTCGCGGTAGTGCTGGACCGTGGCGGGCGAGATGGCCAGGGCGGACTCGCCATCCGCGGCCATGTCCAGATGATGGGGACGGCCCAGGCTCTCCCCGAGATCCACCCGCTTGAAGTGGCTGCCCGCCAGCACCGGGGAGTCCACCAGGGTGGTCAGGGTCACCGGCTTGAAGGTGACCGTGGCGCCCTCCTGGCGGGCCACCGGCAAAGCCGTGCCGAAGGACCAGCCCGCGGGAAGCTTCACCTTCGCCTCGTAGGTGAGGCTGTCCGAGGTCTGGCCGAGGGGGTAGAGCAGCACCTGGTTCCAGCTCAGCAGCGCGAGGGCATCCGTGGCCGACGGACCGCCGGAGAACTTCCCGCCCGAGGGCGTGAGGAAGTCCAGGCTCACGTCTACGGCGTGGGCGCCTGCAGGTACCTGCAGATGGATGGCGTACATCTCCACATCGTCCCGCCGCCAGGCCAGGCGCTGGCCGCCGGCGGAGA
>MTLD01000743.1_pt1 | contig 62424 bp, 49 predicted proteins | sample 1982471 | NCBI WGS metagenome assembly MTLD01 (sample SAMN05712604, study PRJNA340218) | biofilm metagenome | isolation source: sample SPM anode biofilm adapted to -50 mV | place: USA | collected 2012-02-03
ATTTATGCTCTAATTAATTGCCGTGGTAATATTTCATAAAGAACCTAATAAATTGTACGGTTATGATGTTAATGCTCTTAAGGCTGTTTATTTTGGCTCCAGTTGTATGGAAACTGACATCGAAATAGTGTGCCTTATCTTGCAAGGGCAGAATAAAAACATTAAGTTTTACAGAGGCAACAAAAGCAAGACAGGTTACGCTTTGGAATTTCAAGAATTTCAATACATTTCGCACTTGAAATCCAAAGAAAAATTGTAGGGGGAACCGGTGTTTAGGCAGGCCGGGGTGCGGCCAGTTCTAGAAAATAGCCCACCGCGTGCTTACGGTTTTCTGCAACAGTGGGTGGCGAAAACACGATCAGTTATACGAATATGGAGGGAGTAATGTAGCTTTATCGTCACGTTCATGATGCAGAATTGTCTGTAGAGCACTGACCTTAGGCTCAAATAATAACAAAAGGAAAGATCAAAGTGAGAATAAAAGATGAATGGAAGCTGTTTGGGGAAATTATATTTTCACCTTTTCTTTTAATTACTTTGTTATTAACGCTTATTGGACTTTGTAGTCCGCTTTATATAAACGATGAATACAGAACTGTTATCAATACTTTACAAGTTGTAGCATCGATATTTTCTGGCATTGCTGGCAGCCTTATCGCAGATCGATATAAAGAATTCACCGGCAACACAATTCTCTGGAAAAAGGGTGCGTCAGCGGTAAGAAACCTTGCGTTAATAAGGCATAAAACCAAGAATATAATAAGACGTATTAAAAACCAGTCGAGCCTAAACGAAAGTGTAAATTTAGTTGAGCTACTTGAAAAGGACATAGCAAACGCTACTAGAGAATGGAGCGATATCATACCCGGAATCACAGACGTTTTAGACGAAAACTATACAATCCTTGAAGAAAAAGAGAAAGTACTGGACAACTTCTTAAAAGATAAAGAACAATGGAGCGCTGAACTTGAACGACAGGGCCAGCAGCGAGATTTGCAAATACAAAATAAGCTTGCTGACAATGAAAAGAACATCAATGAGCTAACAAAACAGATTGCTAAGTTGCAATCAACTGTTGAGTCACCTCGTATAGGAACACCATTTATTGTATCAGGCGGCTATGATATTGATGTGCCAGCTTATAAAGAGTTCACTGTAGGTGGGCTTGACAAAAAATGCAAAACTTGTGGGAAATCATATACGCCAACACTACTAGATGGTGGTCAGTGTGGAGATTGCACGCAAAACAACCTACTAGGAAAATTCCGGGTCAAGTGAACAAGCTTACCTCGATCCTGGAGTCCCGGAACTACATAGAGAACAAGGTAACGGAAAATTACCGGCTTGCGGCCTAGAAGAGGTGGCCTTTTCTGTTTGAAAATAAACCATGTGACTGAGGAATCTAGATGGGAATTAAGAACCAACTCAATGAAATACAACTCGCAATTCGGGCAGGGCAGTTCGCAAACGAGGCCTCTGTGTCGCGTGGTGTTGTTATGCGTCTACTTCAAGCTTTGGGCTGGCCTGTCTTTGAGACCAATATCGTTTGGCCGGAATATCCACTTGAATCCCGCTTTGTTGATTACGCACTTTGTCATCCAGCAAGAAGGCCTGCTGTAATAATCGAAGTGAAAGCTGTGGGTAAGTTGGGTGGGGGGGACACTCAATTATTTGAATATGCCTTCCGTGCTGGTGTACCAATGGCCATTTTAACAGATGGGCAAGAATGGCACTTTTATCTTCCCTCTGGTCAAGGCACAATCACGGAAAGAAGATTTTACAAACTTGATATTCTCGAGCGTGATCTTGAGGAGGCTTCGGCACGGTTAGTAAAATATCTTGAATATGATCGGATCCGTAATGGTGAAGCTACCAAAGCAGCCCGAGCAGAACACGATAAATCCGCAATCCAAAGAACTATAAACGACAATTTACCAGTCGCTTGGTACAAATTAATTGAAGAACAAGACAGCCTCTTGATCGACCTGATTTCCGAAAAGGTTTCTGACCTATGCGGGTATCAACCCGAGCCAGACATGGTAGCAGACTTTCTGGTAAAACAATCACGTACTTCAGCGCAGCATTTTCAGCAGCCCGTGGTTACACCAACCCGTTTTGTCGCCCCAACTTCATCCAGGAGCCGAAGTATAGCCACAAGTTCAAATCGGAATATAGGATACACTCTCCATGGTGTGACTGTTAATGCACGAAGTGCTGCAGAAGTGCTAGTAAAAGTTTTGGACGAACTATCAAGAAAGGACCCTAACTTTTTAACAAGGTTTGCATCAAGGAAACATGGCCGACGTCGAAGATATGTGGCAGAAAGGCGAGAAGAGCTTTATCCTGAACGCCCAGATTTAATTGAGCTTTCTAAACAACTATCCACTGGGTGGTGGGTCGGCACGAACTACAGCAAGTCTAACATCAATGATATTTTGAGGCTCGCTAGTGAAGTTGCTGGGATAAGTTATGGGCAGAATTTCATTGTTTGTCTTGGTGAATAGAGCTGAGAGAGGTCTGCGTTGGCAAATATGCGTTGACGGCAGCACCGCAACTAAACACCCATTGAAGTAGCACATGCCACTCTTTATAAAATTTCAGAGTTTTGCAACTAAGTATGGATGGTTGTTGACTAGAAGGGTTAGCCCCCAAGGAATTGGGCATCAAAACCATGATCTTGAGCCTTACTGGGATTGATAGTGGAGATTGCTTTGTTGAAAAGATATCTATACAAATGGTTATTGCCTCGCCTGATTGCGAAAGCCTGTGGAACAATAATCTCTCGTTCTGGCAAAAAAGGTGAGCAGGTAAATTGTTATGTCGTGGCGCTGGATGAAGAAACCTCACCGTATTTTATTGCTAACGCAATCGATGGAGACGTAATCACTGGTTTAAAATGGGATGGTAGCTCTTACTCAAAACATGCAACCGTGTCTATTTCAGATATTGATAAATGGACTTTAAATATCACTCATTTTTACGGACTATCCGAAGTAACCTATAATAGTATATACAGTGCTACTTGGCAGTATATAACAAAGCTTATTTACTTAAAAATAAAGATCGTTAGATATTTAGATAAAACATTTCAATATTTTTTTAACAAGCAGAAATTGGTTACGAAAAATAGAATGGATCTTCTTCAGCTAATGATGGAGGACCAAATTGCACGAACTCACAATGGAATAACTCCAGTTGGCTTGATGTCTGCAATTTATTCAAATCGAATGTTCCTACATCCTAATTGGCAGGAGCAGCATAAAAGAATCAATTTATATCTCGATTCACTTGTTGCTTCTGGAGAACTTCAAAGAATAAACAATGAATATGTTGTAACTGGTAAAGCTATAATTACAATTGAGAAGTACGAAGAAGATGAACGTAGGCATACAGAGACTGTAAAATTGCAGAACAAGATGTTTTGGATAGCTATCGTCGGAGCTTTTTTTGCGATTGTGCAGGCCGGTGTCATAAAACTTCCGACAATTCTGAATATTTCTAAAGCTGAGATGCAACAAAATAACTCTAACACTTCAATTAGACAGAAGTAATCCCTCTACTTCTTGCTGCGCACGAAAAGAAGAGAGATCGACATAATCATAGGCTCAAGCCCTGAGACCAGGCCACTCCTTTACACTGGACGCGCGCGCACTTCAGGGGCCTGGGGGGCAGGTCTTTATTCTTGAATTAGTTTGTTTAGGCTGCCCGGCAAAATCAAGAAACAAGACCTGACCCCCAGGCTTACTGCGCCGAGAGCGGGGAGCCTCAGCCTCGTTGGGCTGGAAGTAAGAGATCTCAATTTAGGAGGATTCTATGGAGCCAGTGACAATGACAGCTGCATTAGCAGGTGTAGGAGCCGGGGTGGCAGTTCTGGATCACACTCAGCGCGTGATGGCTACAGCTATTAAAAACCTCTATGGCGTGGCAAAGACATTAGAAGAGTTTTTTGACGATCATATCGAGATGATGAAATCGTCAGATGACAACACGGTATCTCGCACCGGTAGTGGGGCAGAGGGGTCAGAGCTTGAATTTGCCGTGGATAAATGTATAACTCCTCATATAGAGGAGGCTGGCCATGGCAAGACCACTCCGTATCGACTTTCCTGGAGCTTTCTACCATGTTACCTCTCGAGGTGATGAGAAGTGCGTCATTTTCAAAAGTGCACGGGACCGCCTCAAATTTCTGGAATATTTGGCTTCCACTGTAGATCGGCATGGCGCAGTCATTCACGGTTACTGCCTCATGACGAACCACTACCATCTTCTTCTCGAAACTCCCCATGCTAATCTCTCACAGATCCTGCACCTTCTAAATGGGTCCTACACCACCTACTTCAATGTTAAACGCAAAAGGGCAGGGCATCTCTTCCAAGGCAGGTTTAAAGCCATCCTCGTTGAAGCTGATCAGTATGCTCTAGAGTTGTCGCGGTATATGCATCTCAACCCTGTCCGTGCTGGTATGACAAAGGAGCCGGCAACCTATCAGTGGTCGAGCTACCTCGCCTATATCGGCAAAATTCCTGAGCCCGCTTGGCTTACCTGTAGATTCATCCGTGGCCTTCTTTGCCAAAGCAGTGAAGCCGCCAACCGATACCGTGAGTTTGTTGAGGACCTGCTTGGGAAGGAGTACGTTTCCCCGTTGGCTGGTGCCGTTGCCTGTGCAGTCTTGGGAAGTCCCGACTTCATTGAAGAGATAATGGCTGATTATGTAGATAATGAGCGTGCAAGGCCAGATCTACCGGCAGTCAAAGCACTTCACCATCGATATGGCATCGAGAATATCATTTCCAAGGTGCATGAGAAAGGTTTGGAGCCACAGCTGGCTAGGCAGGTTGCGATCCACCTTTGCCACCGTTATTCCGGCGCCAGATTGTCCGAAATCGGTGGCTACTTTGAGTTAAGCTATTCGGGGGTCTCAAAGGTTAGTACCAAGTTGGAAAAATTGCTGATGTCGAACTCAGAATTGCAGTTCATTGTGCGCGAGATCCTTCGTGAACTCGGTAGGGGCAAATTCAAGCTCTGACCCCTTTGGTGGACTCCTAACCAGTCAACCTTCGCCAAGGCCTCGGTTGGCTAGCCAGCCGGAGCAATCATTCACTGACACTTTGGGAGGAAACAGCATGGACGCTACATTGGTGCAACGAGCATACACTGCTGTCTTGGAGCATTTCATGACGACCGGGCGGGCGCCGCATTACACCGAACTCGCAGCAATTCTCGGGGTGTCAACAGAAGAAGCCAGGCAGGCGCAGCATCAGGCGGCGGAATCTTCCATCGGCTGCTGGTTTGCCCAGGACACGGATTACGTCGAGTCCTGGGCCCCTTTCTCCAACTTGCCGACCCAATACCTCGTGACCATCGACGGGGAACAGAAATGGTACGGCCAGTGAGGGCTCGAAGTGCTGGCCGTGCGCTGGCTTTTCCCGCGTAAGGAGATCCAGATCGAAACCAGGTGCCTCGATTGCGGGGACCCGATCCGCATCCGGATGCGTGACGACCAGATCCTTGAGGTCGATCCCCCCACGGCTGTGGGACACATGAATCTTCCCTTCGCGAAGGTTTTGACGGGAGCGGTGAGCTGGGGCGCGGGTTGAAGCCGCATGAATCTCTTCCGGTCGGAAGATCATGTGAAGAATTGGGCGCTTTACGATCCTGCTTCCGCTGACTCCATCATGCCCTTAGCCACTTGGGCGGAAGTCTTCAGTGGCCCCCTGTGCACGAGTCGCCTGCAGCCTGATTATCTCTCCCGGATCCACGAACACGCCAACCAATTGGTAGCCTCACTGAAGAAGCTGGGGAAAGAGGGGGCCTTCTGGATGCCGGAATAACCAGGGTGAAGACGCACGGAAAATGCCCCTTATCACCCGAAACGGTCGATAACTTTCAAATCGCTGTCTGTAACTTCTAAATCGCGATATACAACTTGTAACCCGCTATTGGTAATTAATAAACCGCGATTTACAACTTTTAAACCGCGGTCAACAATTTACAAATCGCGAGTTACAACTTACAAATTGCAGTTGGTAACTTTTCGATCGCAATGTGTAACTTACAAATTGCGATTGATAATTTACAAGTTACGATTCACATTTAATAAACTGCGGTTTACAAGTTGTAGATCGCTCCTTGTAATTAATCTATCGCGGCTTGCAACTTACAAATCAAAGTTAGTAAGTTACAACTCGCAGTTTACCGCTTATATGTCGCGATCGACAAGTTGTGCGACGCGTGTCAAGACTTGTAGTCCACGTGAGGCGGGAAAAGGGTGGGGCGGCAATACCTACGGCTCAAGGGATGGCCGATTCCAGAAGGGAAATAGAGGGAAAAAGGAAAGCCGGGGCGCCTGACAACGCCCCGACTTTTTTGTCATCTAAAAGCGTGTTACTTGTTGCAGCCGAAGATGGATCAGGTTGCTGAACCGTCCCCACCTTCACCCTGCTCCGCGGGCGTTGCGTTAGTGGCTTCGGGAGTTGCCGGAACTGCCCTGCCCCTGTTGTGCCCCCTCCTGTCTTTGCCATAGTCGAACCCCGATGCGATAAGAATGTCGGGGCTGTGCACAGCCGCCATTTCCAGGATAAGGGCGATTTCATCAAGGTAAATAACGAGTTGTGACTGGAGGACCTCGCGTTCGGCGATCACCAGCTTGCTACCCAACATGGACTCATGATAGACAGCATCGTGCTTTGCCGATGCGGCGAGATACGATTGGAGCAACGACGGGTTCGCCGCCCAAGTCGAATCCGGAATCCTGGTTTTGTCAGCCAGAGCAGTTGCTATCCTCTGGTTGAGCGAGTGAAATTTCGTCGGTGGGATATTCCTGTAGTTCCGCAAGATTCCTTGACTCACGTGCACCTCCTTCCTTCGCAATAGCGAAGCGTAGGATTCTGGGGTTGAATTAAATATCGCTAATACTAAAGTCCAGTTGAGCATACACCGCTGTACACGCAATGCAAGCTGAGAGGGCAGAAAACTCGGCCGACTCCTGGTAGCTCCCGACATCAGTTGCTGCGCGGCATTCGACTCCGACTCCTAAAAGCCACTTCCTCACCTCTTCCGGTGAAGATCTCTCCTGAATAAACCCATGTATTGATAAAACCGATAAGGCGCAGATAAAGTATCGATAATATTAACTTGACCTCATAGCGCAAGCTCAATATATTTCCAAAACCTTATCTATTTGTTGGGGTGAGCAAGCGGATAGAGCGTGGTCTATATTGGGCTGCGCTGCACGCTGCAAATAAACTTGAGGAGAGAGTATGAAAAGACTGCTGATTTACCCTGCTTTGTCACTGGCGCTTGTGTCGACGGCCATAGCTGCGAGTTACAACTATGTGGAGCCCACCGTTTTTAAAACGTGGCTGGAGGGCAGCAAACCGGTGAAGATCGTCGACATCCAGGTTCCCGAGGAGTTCCGGAAACACCACTTCAAGAACTCACTGGAGACAAACGCCTATCCGGTCAAATCTGCCGAGGACAAGAAGAAGCTCGATGCCGTGCTGCCCCAGCTTACCGCCGGGCGGGAAGACATAGTCATCGTCTGCCCCCGTGGCGGCGGCGGCGCAAAAAACACCTACGACCATCTGAAAGGGAAGGGGATCGCAGAAAAGCGCCTGTTCATCCTGGAAGACGGGATGCAGGGGTGGCCTTATAAGCAGCTGACGCTTGATGATACCAAAAAGTAAAAAAGGTCGAGCTTTGTGGCCGAAGTGCCTTCGGCCACAAAGCCGGTTAACCTGGCGGGACTGACGCCTTGAGGGGGGATGCTACACCTTCCGCATCACTTCCTTGAGGGCCTTGAGGGTGTACGGCTTCTGGATGAACCCGGCGAGCTCTTTGCCGGGAAATTTCTGCACCACGTCTTGTTCGCTGAACCCGCTGGACATGACCACCTTCACCTCCGGATCGATCTGCCGCAGTTCCCGGAAGCATTCCTCGCCGTCCATGCCCGGCATGGTCAGGTCCAGGATCACGGCGCGGAGGTCACGGTTAGCCTTGAAGGTCTCTATCGCCTCGGCGCCGCTTTCCGCAAGAACCGTGGTGAAGCCGAGCTCTTTCAGGAGCTCGGAGCCGATGGTCCTTACCACCTCCTCGTCGTCGACCAGCAGGATCTTTCCCGCGCCGCTCCAGCCATTCTCGATCGGCTCCGGGACCGAAGCCTTCGCCGGTGGGGGCTCGGAGGTGGGGAGCAGCACCTGGAAAACACTTCCTTTGCCGGGCTCGCTCGTTATCCTTATCCCCCCCTTGTGCCCCCTGGCTATGCCCAGGGCCGCGGCAAGACCCAACCCCCGGCCGGTGAACTTGGTGGTGAAGAAGGGGTCGAAGACCTTGTCGAGTACCTCCTTTTCCATGCCGCAGCCGGTGTCCGCAACCTCCAGCACCACGTAGCGCCCTTCGGCCATGGCTTCTCCCAGAAGCAGATCCTTCAGGCTTTCCCGGTCCAACTCGCGGTCATCGGTGCGGATGGTTATCTCGCCGCCGTTCTCACCCAGCGCCTCCACTGAATTCATGAACAGGTTCATCAGTATCTGCCGCATCTGGTTGGCATCGGCTTCGACCACCGGGAGCGGCTTGTGGAGCTTCAGCGTAAGGACGGCGTTGTCCGGCAGCGACGGCTCGAGGATCGGGTGCAGCTTCTCGATCAGCCGGTTCAGGTCCAGCTTTTCTATGACAAACCTCCCCTTGCCGGAATAGGCAAGCATCTGCTTGGCAAGATCCGCCGCCCTCATCGCTGCCTTCTCGATGTTGCGCAGGTTCGCCGTAATGGGGGAGGCCTCCTCTATCTTCATCAGCGACAGGTCCACGTTCCCTATGATGGCCATCAGGATGTTGTTGAAATCATGCGCCACGCCGCCGGCCAAAACCCCCAGGCTTTCCATTTTCTGCGCGTGCAGCATCTGCTGTTCCAGGCGGGCGCGCTCTTCCGCGGCCTTCTTCCTCTCGGTTATGTCCTGCCCCACCGCCTGAAACTCGGCTATCCCCCCGTGCTCGTCGAACACCGCCCGATTGGTCCATTCATGCCAGATCACCGCTTCCCTGGGCCCTTTTAGCGCCTGCTCCATGGTCTGGGTCGGGTTCTGAGGGGAAAGCGTGCTCAGCCCCTTCCGGACCTGCCCCTGGTACTCGGGGAGGAGAAACTCGAAAAAGCTTTTGCCGATGAGCTCTTCCTGGTGCCGCCCCAGGTCGTTTGCCAGGGCGGGGTTTACGTAGGTGATTGTCCCGTCGGGGGTGAAGGTGGCGATATACGCCGGGCTGTTCTCAGAGATCTTGCGGTAAAGCTCCCGGCTCTCCTTGAGCGCCTGCGCCGCGGCAATGGCGCCGGCATGGGCGGAACGGAGCATGAACGCGATTACCGACAAAAGGATGCTGACGGTGACGCCGGCGATCAGGTAGTTCCTGGACTGGCTTTTCCTCTGCTCTTGCGCAAACTGCGGCAGCGACTCGAAGGTCAAGAGCCAGTTCTGGCCGAACCTCTCAAACGACCGGGTGGTGTGCAGATCGCCCTTGTAGTTCTCCGGCAGCTCCAGGTGGGAGTCGGCGACGGAGTCATAGAGGAGCCCTTCAGGGGTTGGCTTCTTGTCGATGTAGATCCTGAAGCCTATGTCGTTCGGCATCTTAGGGAAGGTCCCTGAAAGGAAGTTTTTGATCCTGATGGGACTATAGGCGTATCCTTTGACCGCAATCCGCCGCTGCGCCACGGTCTCCAGGGGGAGCCCCTGCTCGTACACGGGGATGTACATAAGCACCCCGGTCTGCTTGTCCGCCTTAGTTTCCTGCACCAGCGTCACCGGGCCGGTCGTCACTGCTTCGCCCAGGTCGCGGGCCTTCGACATCGCCTCGCGCCTGATCGGGTCGGAGAACATGTCGTAGCCGAAGGCGCGCTGGTTGCGCCAGTCGAACGGTTCCAGGTAGATGATGGATGTATATTCCTGCCGCTTTCCCTCAGGCCACAACCTGTAGTTCGGGAAGCCTTCCCGCCTGATCCGCTCTGTGTGGCGCTCCAGGTCCTTGGGATGTACCACCTCGGTAAAGCCCAATCCCTGGAAACCGGGGAAATTCTTGTCCAGCGAAAGCGACAGGGCGTAGCGCCGCCACTCGTCACGGGTCACGTTCTCGCTGGCGTTGAAGAGCCCCGCAGCTCCCCTTAAGATCTGTTCGTCATCCGTCATCCTGGTAGAGAACTTGGCCATGATCTCGTCGGCCCGGTCCTTGAACACGACCTGGGACCTGACGTTCAGGCTGTGGTCGTACTGGCGCCAGAAGAAGAAGGTCATCAGAAAGGAAAGGGCCATGACCAGGTACGGCAAGACATGAATGGTTTTCGCCCAAAGGGTTTCGGAAGGGGAGGTGTCGGCTGGGTGTGGGGTCATCGGCATGCGTTATTCCCTGTCGTCACGGCTGCTGCCTGGGGAGTCTGTTGCCGGCTAATTTTACTGGAACGGGCGCGGAAATTCAACGATGCCACTATTTGCGATCCGGACAGAAACGGATAAGCAAAGCCCCCATTCCATCAAGGAAGCAGGGGCTTTGGTATATAAATCAAATCAGATCCTCAAGGACCTGCCGGGATTCAGTGCGAGAAGTAGCTCAGATCAACGCGAGGCGACGGGCGGACTACCATTTCGGTGTGGGTGACGTATCCCAACCCATTGCACACGGAGCAGGTCACCACGCCGCTTCCGTAGCAATCGCAGTCGTATTCCCAGATGTCGAGCACGGGCACGAAGTACTTGTTTCCTTTCCCGTCGCATTTGGCACATGCAACTACCTTCTTACCTTCACATTCCGGGCATTTTGTCATGATCTGCTCCTTACTGCCTTGGGCTCGTTTAGCTGTTTGTTCGGCGGTGATCGATGCCGGCGCTGAGGGACCCAGTATAAAATCAAATATCGAGATGTCAACTTGAAAATTTAAAATAATTTAATCTATCTCTGCCGCCTCCCTTGACATCGTCACGTCGGAAGACCTATCCTTGAATGGTGGCATGAGGCAAAACGGACAAGAAACAGGAGGTTTGTCATGGTAAGACCCGTTCCGGAAGGTTATCATAGCGTAACACCGATGTTCATGTTCAAGGATTGCCGCAAGGCGATCGAGTTCTACAAAAACGCGTTCGGCGCCAAGGAAAGGTACGCGATGCCTGGCCCGGACGGAAACGGGATAATGCATGCGGAGCTGCAGGTGGGCGACTCCATCATCATGATGGGGGACGAATTCCCGCAGCAAAATTGTAAGAGTGCGGAAAGCATGGGGGGCTCTCCGGTCAGCTTCTACATCTACGTAGAGAACGTGGATGCCGCTTTCAGGCGGGCAATGGAAGCGGGAGCCTCGGTCGAAATGGAGGTGCAGGAAATGTTCTGGGGGGACCGCGCCGGGTCGCTGCTGGACCCGTTCGGTTACAACTGGATGCTCGCGACTCACACCAGAGACCTCACCCCGGAAGAGATCAGCGAGGGGGCAAAGGCGGCATTCTCGGAGATGTCTAAAGGGTAACAGCTTTCCTTTGCCGCTGCAAAAGGACGCCCATGGCCGTGCGCTTCGCATGCCGGCCGTGGGCGTTTTTTCATTCCGGCGCTATACTCCATCAGGTGATGGAGCCGGGGCTGTCATCACTATTCTTGGCCGCCTTTGGAGGTAGCATGCGAGAGATAAAAGACATGGTTTTCATGGTAACCGGCGCCACCGACGGTTTGGGGCAAAAGGTCGCAACCGATCTGGCGGGGAAGGGGGCGACGCTGCTTTTGCACGGCCGGGACCGGGACAAGGGGCGGATGGTGCAGGCGAAGATGCACAAGGCGACCGGCAACGACCGCCTCTACTACTACAATGCGGACCTCTCCTCGCTGGACGAGGTAGACGCCCTTGCCGCCCTGGTGTTGAAGAGGTGTTCCCGGCTGGATGTGCTGATCAACAACGCGGGCGCTGGCGCCGGCCCCGACCCTTCGCGCCGCCAGGTAAGCTCAGACGGCTTCGAGCTCCGTTTCGCCGTTAACTACCTTGCGCCGTTCCTTCTCACCCGCAGGCTCCTGCCGCTTTTGCGTCGCACGGCAACGGAGGCGGGAGAGGCGCGCATCGTCAACGTCGCCTCGGTGGCGCAAAGGGACATCGATTTCGACGACGTGATGCTGGAAAAGGAGTACGACGGCATGCGCGCCTACGCCCAGAGCAAGCAGGCCCTGATCATGTTCACCATGGACCTGGCTGAAGAACTGGCCGGGACCGGGGTGACGGCCAACGTCCTGCACCCCGCCTCGCTCATGGACACCAACATGGTGCGGGAGTGGTTCGGTGCGGCGCGCACCACGGTGGAGGAAGGGGCGGCTCACGTGGAGCGCCTGGTGCTCTCCGAGGATTTGAAGCTGGTCAGCGGGGTCTATTTCGATCAGAGCAGGGAGTCGCGTGTCGCGGAGCAGGCCTACGGCCTCGAAGCGAGAAGGCGCCTGCGCGAGCTAAGCTTCAAGTGGACCGGGGCCGGGGGCTAAGGCTGATCCCGGCTTTCTTCCTTGTCCGTCACCAGTTCCCAGCGGTCCTGGTCCAGGTCGTGCCGCAGCAGGTACTCCTTTGAATCCTCGGCCCGTACCTTGAAGTAGTTGCCGTCCTGGTCGTACCAGCGGTCCAGGACCTCGGTCACCGCGTGGACGGTTCCGCCCCGCTCGAAGGAAGTGGGCCTCTCGTCGGCCTTGTAGCCGGCGTAACAGGTGACCGTTATCTCTTCCGTCTTTGACATAGCACCGTCTCCTTCTCCCATCGGCCGGTTCAGGCGCCCATGCTCCGTTCGTAGCGCTCCAGCACCAGCTTCAAGACTTCTTGGTCCCCGCGCTGTCAGCTCTTCAGGTCCTCCAGGGCGAGTGTTGCGGCATGGTAGCCGCACATGCCGTGGACCCCTCCGCCCGGCGGGGTGCTGGAAGAGCAGAGGTAGTGCCCCTTGAGCGGCGTCCGGTACGGCGAGAAGAGCTTCGGTCTCGCCAGGAACTGGCGCAGGTCCTGTACCCCGCCGCTTATGTCCCCTCCGATCAAGTTGCGGTTGTAGCGCTCAAGCTCGACGCAGTTGAAGGTATGGCGGGCCAGCACCAGGCTGCGGAAGCCGGGTGCGAAGCGCTCCACCTGCGCCTCAATGCGCTCGGTCATGTCGACGGTGGAGCCGTGGGGGACATGGCAGTAGGCCCACCCTACGTGTTTTCCCGATGGGGCACGGCCGGGGTCGAAAAGCGTCGGCTGGGCGAGCAATACGAAGGGGTGCTGCGGATGGGTTCCTTCCGAGACTTCGCGCTCGGCGCGGGAAAGCTCTTCCGGGGTCCCCGCCACATGCACGGTAGCCGCCCGGCTACACCCCTCGGAGGCCCAAGGTATGGGAGCGTCCAGGGCCCAGTCGATCTTGAAGACGCCGGGGCCGTAGCGGAAGGTCTCCAATTTGCGCCGGTACCGCTCAGGCCATGGGGCGTCGATCTTCAGCAGCTGTCGCGGCGCCAGGTCTAGCATGGTGAGGCGGGATTTGGGGAGGTCGTTCAGCGAGGCGATCCAGGCGTCGGTGACGATCTCCCCTCCGAGAGAGCGGAAATAGGAGGCAAGGGCCGCGGACACCATGCGGGAGCCCCCCTTCGCCATCGGCCACCCGGCGACGTGCCCGAGGGCGCCGAGGATGAGGCCGAACGCGGAGGATAAAGGCTCGGTAAGCGGCAGGAAGGAGTGCGCCGACATCCCGGCGAAAAGCGCACGCGCTGCGGGTTCCTTGAAGCATTCTTCGCTCATCCGCTTTGCCGGTATGAGACCGCGCAGGCCGAAGAGGAGCATCTCAAGCGGGTGCTGCGGGTAATGTAGCGGCGCCAGGAGGTCCGACGCAAGCTCCGTCCACTGCCTAACCAGCGGGGACATGAGCCGCAGGTAGGCTCTGCCGTCGCTTCCCAGGAGTTCCGTGGTCTTGTCGAGGGAACGGTAGAGAAGGGCGGAGGTCCCGTCCGGGAGGGGATGGGCCAGCTGAACCTCCGGGTAGATCCATTCCAGTCCGTGTTCATGGAGGGGGAGCGATAAAAAGAAGGGGGAGGCGACGCCCAGAGGGTGGACGGCGGAGCAGACGTCGTGCCAGAAGCCGGGGAGGGTGAGTTCCTCGGTCCTGGTTCCGCCGCCTATGGTGGGGTATTCCTCGAAGACGGTGACTGAGAGTCCGGCGCGCGCCAGGGTGATGGCGGCGGCGAGGCCGTTGGGACCGGAACCGACCACGACTGCATCGGGGGAAGTGTTTGGCGGCATGATCTCCTCCAGTTGAAACCAGAATCGAAAGCACTTACAAAACCAAAATCAAAGCACCGCCTTTGGGTTTCAGATCAAAGCCTCTCCAGTTCCTCCAGCAAGCGGGGGATGTCGGGCTGCCCGGCCTGGACCTGGCGGATCTCTCCTTTCTTGTCGATCAAAAAGGTCACCCTCCCCGGCGCATACAGCTTCTGCACTGCTCCCCCCCGGTCGGAGACCAGCGGGAATGAGAGCCCATGCTCCCTGGCAAACTGCGCGTGCGTTTCTAGGTCGTCACTGCTCACGCCCAGGACCTGGGCGCCCAGCTCTTCAAAACGGTCGATCCCGTCCTGAAAAGCCTGTACTTCGGTGGTTCAGCCGGGGGTGAAGTCGGCGAAATAAAAGGCGAGGACCACGTGTTTCTTCCCCTGAAAGTCGGCGAGCCTGATCTGGCCCGCGGTGGAAGGCGCCTCGAAAGGGGGCGCGGGATCGCCTGCTGCCGGGGTTTTGGTGCCGATGCTTCCCAGTGCCACCATGGCGGAGGTGGCCAGGGTTCCCAGAATCGATTTTCTCACGGTTGACCTCGGTAACGCTTTAAATTTGCAGCCGAATACTGGTCAGCCTAGCACAGAACGATAGGGGCATAAAGGAAAAGGACGCCCCCAAAAACCAAAATCAAAAGCACACCTGGTTCAGCGGGTTGGTGGCTGGCGACAGGTTGCCTGAAGGGCCTCTATCTCCCTGGCATATGGCGCTGTTGCCGACGGGTGCTACGCGGACACTGCATGAAGGACGGAAAGATTAAAATATTATTAGAATGTAACGGTCTTTGTGGCCCAGTCAAGGCTGGAGGGGGCGAGGCCCCTTTGCCCAGGCCTCGCCAGAGGCGGCATGGGAAGGGGGAAACGAAGCGGCAAGGTGCCGCCCCGGGATCTAGAAGATGAGGAGATGCAGCACGCCGCGCAGCAGGATCCCGAAGAGGGCGCCGATGATGGCGGGACGGACCACGGAACTGCAGCGGGTGCCGGCGGAGGCGAGGACGGCGACGCCGACGATGTCGCAGGGGTTGGTGAGAAAACCCGCCATCCGGTTCAATTCGGCGACGGTGATGGCCCCTTCCTTCACCAGGTTGAGGGTCACCCCCATCATGGCGGTCCCTCCGGCGAGATATTTGGTCGCCAAGGGGAGGACCGCCACGGCTGGGAAACCGATCAGGGCGAAAAAGGGGCGCAGCGCCGTTTCCAAAAGCGCGATGGCGCCTATCTCCTTCAGCACGTTCACCAGGAAGATGGCCAGGATCAGCATGGGGATGGCGCCTATGATGACCTGGACCGCCTCCTGACCGCCGACGATCATCAGGTTCAGGGCGGTGCTTTTCTTGCCGGCTGCGGCCGGGACGCCGTGGTCTTCATGCTCCCCTCCCTCGTTTCCCAGCGAACGGGTGAGAAGGTAATAGGTGAGCGCCGCCGCCGCGAGTCCACCCACGAGCGAGGTCATCATGATGGTCGCAAGGTCGAGTCCCGCGGCGACCATGGGGAAGACCACGTTCGCCTGGGACATGGTGAGCACCATGGCCAGCGTGGCCGCGATGGCGCGCCGGGTGGTCCCGTCCTTTTCCATCACCGAGAAGGTGGCTACCGGCGCGGCGAAGCTGACCAAAAGGAGCTGCAGCATGGCGAACGCCCCGGCACCGGGGATGCCGAAGATCCTGAGCAGGGGGCGAAGCCACCTGGCGACCAGGGCGAGGAGACCCCGCGCCTCCGCGAGCTTCATCATGGCCATCATGACCACTAGGACCGGCAACAGGGTGTAAAGCGCCAGATCCAGCGCCGACTTGCCCGAGAGTAGTATGATCCGTATCGCTACTTCCATGCAGTCGCTCCACGATGAGGGAAGGATCATCATTAAAAGAAAAGTTTTGGGAATATACGGTAAATTTTCCCGTTTTGCCAGCAAGATCGGCTCGATAGAGCTTATGGTGTCGGCGATTCTTTCCCTTTGCCGCGCGCTCTCCAAAACTCTTGTCACACCTCGCTGAACCGAATCCGCATAGCTTGCAGGCGCGCATGAGGTAAAACGGCGCTTTTCAGCTTGCCTATTCGTCAATAAAACAATACATTCAGGCCGGTTACGAAAGATCTTCCGGAAACTGGCGACAGGTATAAAACGGTCGGTTCGGGATGTGATGTTTTTGATTTGGCAACAAAGAGCAAATCCCCCCTGTCCCCCCTCGCACCTTCGCAGACCGAAGCGCTACGGCGCGCAGGCCTGTCGCAAAGGGGGGAACGTGATAGCCTGGACTGGTCTTCGTTGGAACGGAGCGCTGGCTTCCGGTAGCGATGAACTTTCGCCGATCAGCTACCTTTATGCCGCTGCCAACCAAACCCAGGGTGAGACCCGCAGGAAAGGACGTTTCAATGCCGACAGTACTGGTGATAGAGGACGAGAAGGACCTTGCCGAACTGGTGGTGTTCCACCTGGAGCAGGAGGGGTATTCCTGCCTCGTGGCGCATGACGGCGCCACCGGGCTCGCCGAGGCGCGCCGCAGCAAACCGGACCTGATACTTTTGGACCTGATGCTGCCGGGGATGATGGGAACCGAGGTCTGCCGCACCCTGAAGGGGGCCGAGCATACAGCGGGGATCCCGGTCATCATGCTCACCGCGAAAGGGGAGGAGATCGACCGCGTGGTGGGGTTCGAGATGGGGGCCGATGATTACGTGGTGAAACCTTTTTCCACCCGCGAGCTGATGCTGAGGGTGCGGGCCGTCTTGAGGCGCAAGCTTCCCGCTGCCGAAGGGGCCACCATCACCCTGGGGACCCTCTTGATCGACGTGGAGCGCCACCTGGTGCGGGTGGCCGGGGAGGAGGTGCAGCTCACCTCTACTGAATTCAAGCTCCTGATGAACCTGGCGGAGCGCATCGGGCGCGTGCAGAGCCGGGAGCTTCTTTTGCAAAACGTCTGGGGGTACAGCTATCTCGGCGACACGCGTACCGTGGACACGCACATGACCCGCCTGCGCACGAAGCTTGGTGCCGCGGGGGAGCTGATCAAGACGGTGCGCGGCTTCGGCTATAAGCTGGAGGAGTCATGAAGGGGGGCTTTCGCTGGAAGCTGATGGGCTCCTACCTGCTGCTCGTGCTCCTCTTGGGGGCGGGGCTCTACCTCTACCTCGCCGCGAGCCAGGAAACCACGATGACCCAGGGGACCCGGCAGCACCTGGAGGACGAGGCCCGCATCGCTTCGCTCATGGCGCAAAAGGAGATCCGGGACTTGAAACAGGACGCGCCGGCTTTGACGAGGGCGCTGTCGAAGGCGATCCGCTCGCGGGTGACAGTCATAGCCGGAGACGGCGTCGTGGTCGCGGATTCGGACCTGACCCCGGGCGAATGGGAAAAGCTGGAAAACCACGGCGGCCGTCCCGAGGTGCAGCAGGCGCTCAAGGAGGGGATCGGGAGCGCCATCCGCTACTCCGCGACGCTGCACACCGACATGCTCTACGTCGCCGCTTCCTTCGGGAACCAGGGGGTGGTCCGGCTGGCTCTGCCGCTATCGGAGCTGGAGCTGGCCAAGGAGCGCCTGAGGAGAAGTCTCGGCGCCGCCCTCGCCGTCGCGGTCCTCGCCTCGCTGCTTTTGTCCTACTTCCTCTCCAACCTCAACTCCAGGAACTTGAGGAGGCTTGCCATCGGAGCCCATCGCATCGGGCGCGGGGAGTTTGGCGCGCGGATCACCGTGCAGAGCCAGGACGAAATGGGCGAACTGGCCCAGGTACTGAACGAGATGTCCGGCCGGATCGAGCAGCAGCTGGAATTGATCTCCTCGGAAAAGAACCAGCTGGACGCGATCCTGAACGGCATGGGGGAAGGGGTGATGGTCACCGACCCGGACGCGGTGGTGACCCTGGTGAACCCCGCTTTTTGCGCCATGTTCGCCACCAGCGCGCAGGTGCAGGGAAGGCCGCTTCTGGAGATCACCCGCCACCCAGACCTTTACGCCGCCTGCCGGGAGGCACTCTCGGAGCGGCAGGAGCGGCACCAGGAGATAGCCCTTGCCGGGGGGAAGACGGTGCTGGTGCACTGGGTTCCCTTGAAAGAGGGGGCGAGGCTGCAGGGGGCGGTGGCGGTGTTCCACGACATCACCGCCTTCAAGAGGGTCGAGAAGATCCGCCGTGACTTCGTGGCGAACGTCTCGCACGAGTTGAGAACGCCGGTCACGGTTATCAAGGGGTACGCCGAGACGCTTCTCTCCGGGGCGCTCGCGGCCGACCCGCAGCGGGCCGAGCGCTTCCTGCAGATCATCCAGAACCACGCCGACCGACTCTCCGGCCTGGTCCGCGACCTTCTCACCCTCTCCGAGCTTGAGTCCGGTGAGATGGGGATGCAGCTGAAACCCGTGGCGCTCGACGATGCGATCCGGCAGGCGCTCCTTTTGGTGGGGCAGCGCGGGGAGGAAAAGGGGGTCGAACTGGAGCAGCCGGCGGGGGAGGCTGGGTTGACCGTACAGGCGGACCGCGGCCGCCTGGAGCAGGTGCTGATCAACCTTTTGGACAACGCCATCAAGTACAGCGAGGCCGGGAGCTCGGTAAGCGTGGAGACGGCGCAGGAAGGGGACCTGGTGCGGGTTTCGGTGCGGGACTCTGGGATCGGGATACCGGAAAAGGACCTGCCGCGCCTCTTCGAGCGCTTCTACCGGGTGGACGAGGCGAGAAGCCGCGACAACGGTGGGACCGGGCTCGGGCTCTCCATAGTGAAGCACATCGTGCAGGCCCACGGCGGGACGCTGGAGGTGCAAAGCACGCAGGGTAAGGGGTCGGTGTTCAGCTTCACGCTGCCCCTGCGATAGGGTTGGAGATCGCTTTTGTTTTAGAGTCAAAGGCATTCACGCGGATCAAACGGAAACTTCACGGATAACGCCTGCAAGACGGAAATCCTAAAGGTTGATCCGCACAATCCGTGTCTTTTTTGCCTTTTCCGCGTGATAGGTTTTGACTTCGGTGTTTGTGCCGTTCTCCGACCCATTAAAGCTCGTTTGACTCCCTTTTAATTCCTATTACAGTAGTTGGGTCCTTGTGGATGCTGCCTTTAAGGCAGCCATTTCCTGCACTGCGCGGCCGGGGCGCTTTCGCCTTCGGCCGGGACAGTCCCATGAAGCAGGTAGATCCCCAGCCGCAGGAGGATTTCCTCTGGCATCGGCTGCGCCTCCCCGAACTGTACCGGACGCTCGACTCGGATCCCAAGGGTCTCAGCTCCGGGAAGGCCGCGGCGCGTCTTTTGCGCTACGGCACAAACGCCATCAGCGTCCCTCCCGGAAGGTCGCTCTACCTGAGGCTTCTGGACAACTTCACCCACCTGATGGCGCTCCTTCTCTGGGCCGGCGGCGCCATGGCGTTCGTCGGAGGGATGCCGGAACTCGGCTGGGCGATCTGGGCGGTGGTGGTGATCAACGCCGTCTTCTCCTTCTGGCAGGAGTCCCGCGCCGAGAAGGCGGTGGAGGCGCTGAAGAGACTCCTGCCGGCCCAGGTGACCGTTCTGCGCGACGGGGAGGAGCGGCTGGTCCCGGCGGAGGAACTGGTCCCCGGGGACCTGGTGCTCCTCTCCCAGGGGGACCGCTGCTCGGCGGATCTCAGGCTCGTCGAGGAATGGGACCTGAGGGTGGACCAGTCGACCCTCTCCGGCGAGTCGCACCCGGCGCGAAAGACGGCCGACCCCGTGCCGGACGAGTCCATTTCCAGAAACGAGTCCCCGAACCTCGTCTTCGCCGGGACCAGCGTCGTCTCCGGCACCGGCCGCGGCGTCGTCTTCGCCACCGGCATGCACACCGAGTTTGGCAGGATCGCGCGCCTCACCTCGGCCACCGCTGACACCCCCTCTCCCCTGCAGCAGGAAATCAACCGCATGACCCGCCTGATCTCCTTCCTGGCGCTCGCCATCGGCGTCGTCTTCTTCCTCCTCTCCGTTATGATCCTGAAACGCGAGATCCACGCCGGCTTCATCTTCGCCGTGGGGATGGTGGTCGCCTTCGTCCCGGAGGGGCTCTTGCCCACGGTGACCCTTTCGCTCGCCATGGCGGTGCAGAGGATGGCCAAAAGAAACGCGCTGGTGAAGCGGCTTTCCTCGGTGGAGGCGCTCGGCTGCTGCACGGTGATCTGCACCGACAAGACCGGCACCTTAACCCAGAACGAGATGACGGTGCGCGAGATCTGGCTTCCGGCAGGGGCCTATACCGTCACCGGAGCGGGATACGCCCCGACAGGCGAGATAGTCGCTGTGGACGGTTTCGTGGAGAGGCCGGCACGCGGAGCGATGCGCCGCCTGCTCGTCGCCGCCGGGCTTTGCAACGACGCCCGCGTGGTAGCGCCCGCCGTCGAGGGTTCGGCATGGACCGTGGTCGGGGACCCGACCGAGGCCGCCTTGAAGGTTGTGGCTAGAAAGGGAGGTGTCGATCTCGAAGCGGAGTCGGCCCGCCTGCCGCGCCTGCGCGAGATCCCTTTCGATGCGCAGAGAAAGAGAATGGCGACGGTGCACCGGGAGGGGGAGGGGGAAACGGTCTTCGTCAAAGGGGCTCCGGCCGAGGTGGCGGCACTTTGCCGTGCCGCCTTGAGCGACGGCGATACCGTCGAGCTTGATGCCGGGCTGAAGCAACAGCTTTCCGAGGCGCTCGACTCCTTTGCACGCCGCGGCTACCGGGTGCTGGCCGTGGCGGAGCGGCGCCTCCCTGAAGGGGGCACCGACTATGCGGCGCAACTGGTGGAACAAGAGCTCCTCTTCCTCGGGCTCGTGGCGATGCACGACCCTCCCAGGCCGCAGGTTGCTTCCGCGGTGAAGAAGTGCCACGAAGCCGGGATCCGCATCATCATGATGACCGGGGACTACGGCCTCACCGCGGAGAGCGTGGCGCGGCGCATCGGGGTGATGAGCGAGGAAGGAAAGTGCCGCCTGGTGAGCGGGGGGGAACTGGACGCGATGGACGACGGGGCGCTTGCCGGGGCGCTGGCCGGCGAGGTGATCTTCGCCCGCGTGGCGCCCGAGCACAAGCTCAGGGTGGTGCAGGCGCTCCAGGCTGCGGGGGAGGTGGTGGCGGTGACCGGCGACGGGGTGAACGACGCGCCGGCGCTCAAGAAGGCGGACATCGGGATCGCCATGGGGCTCGCCGGCACCGACGTCGCCAAGGAGGCCGCCGATATGGTGCTCATCGACGACAACTTCGCCTCGATCGTGAACGCGGTCGAGGAGGGGCGCGCGGTCTACGCCAACATCAGGAAGTTCGTCACCTACATCCTTACCAGCAACGTCCCGGAGGCCTGGCCCTTCATACTCCAGATCATGCTGAACCTCCCGCTCCCATTGACCGTGATGCAGGTCCTTGCCATCGACCTCGGCACGGACATGCTGCCGGCGCTCGCCCTTGGGACCGAGCCTCCGGAACAGGGGATCATGGAGCGCCCCCCGCGTCCCCGCAAGGAGCGGCTCATCAACAAAAAACTCCTGGGGCGGGCCTTTCTCTGGCTGGGGAGCATGCAGGCGCTTTTCTGCCTCGCCGGGTTCTTCCTCCTCTACCTCTCCTACGGCTATGAAGAGCTTCTGCATCTGCCGCGCCCGGACCTCCTCCCTTACCGGGAGCGGCTTTTGTCGGCCGATGGCACCGTGTACGTGCTTGCCACCACCATCTTCTTCGCCGGGGTCGTCTGCGCCCAGGTCGGCAACGCGTTTGCCTGCCGCACGGACCGGGTCTCGGTCTTCTCGGTCGGCTTTTTCAGCAACCGCTTCCTCCTGGCGGGGATCGGCTTCGAGCTCGCGCTCTGCCTGCTCTTGATCTACCTGCCGCCGCTGCAGCCGGTGTTCGAGGTGGGGGCGCTGCCGGGGAGGTTCTGGGGGATCACCCTCTGTTTCCCGCTGCTCCTTTTGCTGGCAGAGGAGGGGCGCAAGGCGTGGCTGCGGGGACGGGAAAAGAAAAAGGGCGCCTTGGGCGCGTCTTCAGAGAAGAGATAGCAGCGGGGAGCATGCGGGAGGTGTGACATGAAGATCGTCGTGATCGGCTGCGGGAGATTGGGGGCTGGGCTTGCCGAGGCGCTTTCGGCCAGGGGCGTGGAGGTGGCCGTGGTGGACCGGGACCCTGGCGCCTTCGGGCGGCTTTCCCCCACCTTTGGCGGGAGGACGGTGACTGGGGTGGGTTTCGACCGGGAGGTCCTTTTGCAGGCGGGGATCGAGCAGGCGGACGCGCTGGCGGCGGTCACCGCGAGCGACGAGGTGAACGTCGTGACCGCCCGGGTGGCCCGCATCCTGTTCCGGGTCCCCCGGGTGGCGGCGCGGCTCTTCGATCCCGGCAACGAGGAGGTGTACCGGCGCCTGGGGCTCACCACCATCTCCCACGTCACCTGGGGGGTGAACCGGCTCTCCGAGCTCCTCTGCTACTCGCCGTTGCAGACGGTGAAGAGCCTGGGAAGCGGCGAGGTGGAGCTCGTGGAGGTTGAGTTGCCGCAGCTTCTGGCGGGAAGGAGCGTGCGCGAGCTGAGCGTTCCCGGCGAGATCCAGGTGGTGGCGCTGACCCGGCAGGGGCGGACCCTGATCCCGACCCCGGGAAGCGAGTTCCGCACCGGAGACCTGTTGCACCTGGCGCTGCACTCTTCCGGCTCGGGGAGGCTCAAGGAGCTGCTCGGCCTGCAATAGGAGGAATACATGTTCGTCATCATAGTGGGAGGCGGCAAGGTTGGGGAGCATCTGGCTCGGCTGCTGCAAAAAGGAGGGAAGCATGTGCGCCTCGTCGAGCATAAGGGGGAGAGTATCCCCGCGCTCAAGCGTGAGCTGGGGGAGGAGGCGGTGTTTTTTGGAAGCGGTACCGACCCGAGGCTTTTGGAGTCGGCGGGGGTGAGGGAGGCGGACGTGGTGGCGGCTGTCACCGGCGCCGACGAGACCAACCTGGTTGTGGCGGGGCTTTGCCGCTCGGAGTTCCGGGTGCCGCGCGTGATCGCCAGGGTGAACCACCCGAAGAACCTCTGGATGTTCACCCCGAAGCTCGGCGTCGACGTGGCCTTGAACCAGGCCGACATACTTTCCCACCTGGTGGCCGAGGAGATGTCGCTGGGTGAGATGATGACCCTCTTGAAGCTGACCAAGGGGGAGTATTCGCTGGTGGAGGAGAAGGTGCATCCGAAGTCGGCGGTGGCTGCAAAGGCGATCAGGGAGATGGAACTCCCGGCGCAGAGCGTCATCGCCGCGGTGATCAGGGGGGGAAAGCTCCTGGTGCCGCGCGGCGACCTGGTGCTGCAGGGAGGCGACGAGGTGCTGGCCGTGGTACACGCCGCGGAGATCCCGAGGTTATCGGCCCTTCTGGGCGCCCCGGCAGCGGAGGAGTAGCTGCCAGGAAGTCGCCTTCACGAAAGGAAAATCCCCCCTGTCCCCCCTTCGCAAAGGGGGGGACGCGAGTCCTCGTGCAGCGCTTCATGGCAAAGTTATGCGTGGAATGCCGAACTTATAGTTGTCCATTGTCAATCGTCAATTGCCTCTGCAGTTAGTCGTCAATCGCCTCCGACAGCACCCTACCTATCTCCCTGGCGGTGTAAGGCTTCACCAGCGTGGCGCAGAAGCCGTAGCTGCGGTACTGGGACATTATGGGATCGTTGGAGTAGCCGCTGGAAACGATGAGCCGCGCCGTGGGGTCGAGCGCGAGGATCTGCTGCGCCGCCTCCTTCCCCCCCATCCCTCCCGGTACGGTGAGGTCCATGATCACCGCGGAGTAGCGCTCCCCCCGCGCGCAGCCGGCGCGGTAGAGCTCGACCGCCTCCGCGCCGTCGCCGCAGACCTCGACCCGGTAGCCCAGCGCGGCGAGCATGTCCCGGGTGAGCTCCCTGATCATCTCCTCGTCGTCCATGACCACCACGCTTTCTCCACCGCCATGAGCGCGGTCCGCGTGGTCCTGCCCCTCTTCCGCGGCCACGCAGTGCCCGGTGGAGGGGAGGTAGATGGTGAAGGTGGTCCCCTTTTCCAGGACCGAGTCCACGAGGACGATGCCGCCGTGCCTGGCGACGATGGAATGGGTCGAGGCAAGCCCCAGGCCGGTGCCGCTGGTCTTGGTGGTGAAGTAGGGATCGAAGATCCTTTCCAGGTCCTCCTCGCGGATGCCGCACCCCTGGTCGCTGAAGCTGATCCGCAGATACGGCCCGGGCGCGAGGCCGTAGGGGTTGCCGGCTTCCATCTCGGTATCATCCCCGGCGACGGTCAGCGTCCCTCCACCGGGCATGGCGTGCACGGCGTTGATGACGATGTTGTTGAAGGCCTGGCTTATCTGCCCCTCGTCGGCCTCGATGACGCAGACGTCGTCCGGGATATCGATCGCCGCCTTGACGTTGGTGCCGCGCAAAACCAGCGACAGCGACTCCCCGACCAGCGGCTTCACCGAGAACGCCTTCTTGATAGGCTGTCCCCCCCGGGCGAAGGTGAGAAGCTGCGAGGCAAGCTCCGCAGCCCTCTGGCATGCCTTCTCGGCCTTTGAGAGCGGCGCTGCCGCCTTGTGGCGGGGTTCGAGGGAAAGCTGGGCGAAGGTGATGTTCCCCACGATCCCGGTGAGGATGTTGTTGAAGTCGTGGGCGATACCCCCCGCGAGCACCCCGAGGCTTTCCAGCTTCTGCATGTTGAGCATCTGCGCCTCGATCCGCTTGTTCTCCAGCTCCAGGCGCCTCTCCGCGGTGATGTCCTGCGCCACAACAAGCAGGTGGGGCTTCCCTTCGACCTCGAAGCGGGAGAGGTGGCAGCGCAGCGTGACGTCGTTCCCCCCGGAGGTCAGCAGTTGCGCCTCGAAGGGGCGCGCGCAGCCGTCGGCGAGGACACTTTCCGCGACCGCTGTCAGCCCGCCGTCGCGCCAGGAGGCCGACTCCCTGAAGTTGCGCCCCAGCATGGCCTCCTTGTCGTTGCCGGAGATATCCGCCGCGGCCTGATTCACCAGGATGCAGGCGCCGCTCTCACCGTCGAAAACGGTGATCCCCATCGGGGAATGTGCCAGCAGGGTCTCCACCAGCATGAGCGCCTTCTCCCGGGCCTCGTCCGCCTTGATGCGGTCGGTGATGTCGGAGATGATCCCGACCAGCGCCTGGAGCTTCCCGTCCGGGGTCTCAAGCCTCCTGCCGGAGAGGTAGCCCCAGAACTCCCCGCTTTCCCCGCACCGGTAGCGGCGCTCGGTAGAGGCCTGGTCCACCTCGCCGCGGATCAGCTTCTCCATGAGGGCGCTACCCGTGGCGCACTGCCCGGGGTGGAGATGGCTCAAATAGGAGGAGCCGATCAGTTCGTCGTGCGTGCAGCCGAACATCTCGGCCATCCTCTTGTTGGCGAAGCGGATGATCCCCTCCGGGTCCACCATGATGACCCCTGCCTGCGAGGTCTCGAAGATGACGCGCAGCCGCTCCTCGCTCTCCCTGAACGCCTCCTCAGCCGCCTTGCGCTCGGCGACCTCCCCCTTCAGGTCCTGGTTCAGCTGCCTGAACTTCATCACGATGACGACCAGCACCACTATCACGGCGCCGCACACAAGCAGTACCCTGAGCACGAGTCGGTAGTCGGTCCCCGGAGACGGGTCGAAGCTCACGCCGGTGGTGTCGAAACCGCGCGGCACCATCCCCAGTTCCTCGAACGATTTGCCGATGTGCCGCCAGCGCGCGGGGTTCTGGTAACCCATCTCCACCAGCGTGGGCTGGATCAGGGACTCCATCTGGTTCGCCTCGAACATGAGCCAGTCGTGGCTTTTTTTGCGGGAATACTTGGCGAGGATCAACTCGGCCACTTCGGCCTTGTGGGCCATGGCGTAGCGCCAGCCGTCGAGGGTGGCCTCGCGGAAGGCCTCGACGAATTCGCGCCTGGTGTTGATGTTGGCGCGGGTGGTGAAGAAGTTGTCGCCGTAAAAATCGATGCCGTAGGTGAGGGGGGAGAAAAGCAGGTAGGGTTCGCCCTTTTGCTCCAGGATGAAGGGCTCGTTGAAGCTGTACCCCATCATGACGTCAGCCTTGCCGTCGATGAGGTCCTGGGGGTCGCCGCTGTGCGGGACCTGCACCAGCTCCTTTTCGTCGACGCCGTTTTGCCGCAAAAGCGTCAGCATGTCGCCGTGCTGGTTGGAGTACATGAACCTGCGGCGCGCCATGTCGGCGATGGAGTGGATCCTGGTTCTGCGGGGGGTGATCAGCACTCCTGCGGAATGCTGGAAGATCTGCCCCAGCACCACCAGGTCTTCGCCGCGGGCGCGGCGCAAGAGGATCGCCGAGGTCCCCACGCCGAAGTCGGCCCGGCCGGAGAGGACCTCGTCCTCCACCTCGGTTGCCGGCCCACCTTCCTTGATGGTGACGTCGAGGCCGGCCCGGCGGTAGAACCCTTTCTCCAGCGCCGCGTAGTAACCGGCGAACTGGAAGTGATGCAGCCATTTGAGCTGGAGGGTCGCCTTCTCCAGCGCCTGCACGGGACAGGGGAGGAGCAGGGCGATTAAGGCGAGTGAAGCTGCCAAAAACTGGGGGCGGCGCCCCCGTCTATGGTGGTTCATAACGCGCTCCTCAAGGACCGGCAGCGCCGGCGGCGCGGGTCAGCGCACCCCGCAATAGTCGGCGAGGTAGCCCCGGATCCGCTCCAGGTACTCGTCCCCCCCTTGCCGTGTGTCGCTCATAAGCTTGATCAAGGAGGGGAGCCGCCGCTCCGCCTCTTCCGCACTCCCCAGGAACTTTACCCCGACCAGCCGCTCGCAGCAGTGGACCACCTCGCAGTCGATCCGCAGGGGAGCAAGCGGCGCGTCATCCACCTGCAACTGCAGGACGCACGCCTCCCCGACCGCCAAGGGGGAGAGATCGTCCAGGTGCAAGAGCGCCCCGTTCAAGGAGACGTTCTCCAGGCAGCCTTTGTGGCAGTCTTCCCTTACCAGCACCTCTACGCTGTGTGATGATGGGGCACGGTAGAACCGGCGCGAATCTTTCATGGATTCCGACTCCGTTTGAGGGGGCGCTTTGTCTCAAAGGCAGCATTGTCTATTGTATCGGAGAGCAGCCGACTCTGCTTGAGATGTTTACGTGAAAATACCACACCTTGCCGGCCCGGGGACACCCTTATCTGTTGTATTTAATAAGTCTTGAAACTGAAGCACCACTCTTGTATAAGATTAAGCGTATTCACACCGAGTCTTTGCCGAGATATTACTAAACCTATTGCCGAGACAAGCTGGTAATGTCACTCTCCGCCCCCGCACCTCGCTTCTCGCTTTTTTTCCTTTTCCTTTTGGTCGCCTTGACCGCTGAGGGGAGCCTCCCCTTGCCTGTCCTGGCCGTCTACTTAGCTTCCGGGACCGCCGCCGCGGCGGCTTATGCTGCGGACAAGCGGGCGGCGGAGCAGGGGCGCCGCAGGGTGGCGGAGAGGACCCTGCACCTTTTGGGACTTCTCGGTGGATGGCCGGGCGCCGCCCTGGCGCAGTGGGCGTTCAGGCACAAGACCCGCAAGCGCCGGTTCGTCCTGGTCTTCAGGGTCACGGCGCTTGTCAACTGCGGAGCCCTCGCGCTCTTCGTGGCCTTTGGCTGAGGCCGTCCGCCGCCGCTTTACCGCAGCGCTAACCCAGCCCCTCCCGCCCGCGGACCTGAGCCTTGGGCGGGCGAAGGCCCACTGTGGTGCGAAAACGGTGGGTAGATGGGGACGGGTATTGATATGACATGCAATGGCTGAAACTGCTTTCGGGAGGGACGATGCATTATTTCCAGCACGCAGGTACGGACGGCTCCCTGGAGCGCGCGCGGCAGGAGCTGAAGGCCGCGAAGCTCGAGCTGCAGGCAAAGACCCGGGAACTGGAACGGTCCCGCAATGACCTGGAGAATTTCCTCGGCTGCGCCTGGACCGCTACCGCCTTCTTCGACCGGGAATTGAGGCCGATGCGCCTGACCCCGAGCCTCGTGCAGCTTCTGGGTCTCTCCCCCGCCGACACGGAGGAGCTTTTGCCGGAGCTCTGCCGCAGGCTCGGCTGGCCCAGCGCGGGCGCGGATCTCCGCAGCGTGGCCGGCGGCGCCGTCATCCCGGAGCGGGAGGTGTCGGACCTGCAAAGCGGGCAGCAGTACCTCTTGAAGCTCGTCCCCTACCTGAGCCCCGAGGGAGAGGCCGAGGGGGTCGTGCTGAAGCTGATCGACATCAGCGACTACAAGCTCGCCGACCAAAGGCTTCTAGAATACCGGGCGGTGATCGAGTGCACCGGCGACATGATCTACGTGTTCGACCGCGGCTACCGCTATATGCTGGCGAACAGGGCGTACCTCGACGGCCACCGGATGCGGCACGAGGAGCTGATCGGGCGGACGGTGCCGGACCTTTTGGGGCCCGCGGCGTTTGCTGAGATCAAGGGGCGGATCGATGCCTGCTTCGCCGGCGAAGAGGTGATCTTCGAAAGCCGGTACGACTTCCCAGCCAAGGGGGTGAGGGACATCCTGATCACCTACACGCCGCTTAAGAAGGGGGACCGGGTCGACCGGGTCGCCTGCCTCATCAAGGACATGACGGAGCGGTCCCAGCTGGAGGAGCAGCTGCGGCACGCGCAGAAGATGGAGGCGATCGGCACCCTGGCCGGCGGCATCGCCCACGACTTCAACAACCTTTTGACCGTAATAGCCGGCTATTCCTCCCTGATCCAGTTCAACTCCAAGGAGAGCGAGGTGGCCTCCATGGCGGCCGAGATACTCGGCTCGGTGGAGCGGGCCGCCGAAATGACGCGCAGTCTGCTCGCCTTTTCCCGCAAGCAGGAAATGCACCTGATGCCCATCGACCTGAACCACCTTGTCGAAGGACTGCACAAGAGCCTCGCGCGGCTCATCACCGAGGACATCGAACTTACGGTCGAGCTTTCCAGCGTTCCCCTCATCGTCTCCTCGGACAAGGGGCGGCTGGAGCAGGTGCTCTTCAACCTGGTGGTGAACGCGCGCGACGCAATGCCCTCGGGAGGGAGGCTTTCGATCCGGACCGAGCTGTCGCAGATGAACCACGCCCTGATCACCGTGGCCGACAGCGGGGTGGGGATGAGCCGGGAGGTGCAGGACCGGGTCTTCGAGCCTTTTTTCACCACCAAGGAGCTGGGAGTCGGGACCGGGCTCGGGCTTTCCACCTGCTACGGCATCATTAAAAAGCACAACGGCATGATCGGGCTCGAAAGCGAGCCCGGCGCCGGTACCACCTTCAGCATCTACCTGCCCCTTTCGGAAGAGCTGCCGGCCGAGGGTTACGCCGGCGGCAGTACCCAATGGGCCACCGGCAACGAGACGGTGCTGCTGGTCGAGGACGACGAGACGGTGCGGGTCATGACGCAGCTTTTGCTGCAGCATAACGGCTACCGCGTGCTCTCCGCCAAGGAGGGGGAGGAGGCCCTGAAGATCTTCGCCGACCGGGGGGACAAGGTGGACCTTTTGCTCACCGACCTGGTCATGCCGCGCATGAGCGGGATGGAGCTCTACCAAAAGATCCAGGACCAGGCACCAGGGCTCCCCACCATCTTCATGAGCGGGTATCCTGCGGACGTCATGCTGCAAAAGGGGGGCGGTGCCGCGAAGGATTACCTCCGCAAGCCGATCAAGCCGGAGCTCTTGCTGTGCAGGATCCGCGAAGCCCTGGATGTCACCCTGACCGGCTCCGCATAAACCTCGCAACCAGGAAGACAGATCGAAGAAAAGCCCCCGCGCCGTTGAAGGCGCGGGGGCTTTTTTCGTGTGTAGGCGCTGTCTGGTTTGGAGCAGGTAAAGCACCCACTGTCACAGAAGTAGTGCAGGTATGTCGGAAGCAGTGTTAGTAATCGGTAATGTTGTCTCAGGGGGACGGCAACGGTCGTATCAGTTGCAGCACTTGAAGACATCAGGTTTTATGGTAAATATTTGCAGGCATCATTGTCTTACAAACTGCTTTCTTTTGACTTTGGTCAAATCCTTTCCCAGCGGTTTAATGCATCTAATACAGCGCTTTCATTCTATGCAGGCTTTAATCTTGCAGAACCACCACACATGACAGAGGAGAGAAAACATGCTGAAGAAGAACCTGGCTTTGACAGCGGCAGCGGCGGTTGCGGTGGGATTTTTCTCGCTTCCCGCGCTGACGACGGCGGCGAAGTCTCAACCGGCGGCTAAGGTCGCCGGCGACGGCAGGGCGAAGTGCTACGAGTGTCACGACGAGGTGAAGGCGTTGAAGGAAGGGTCCAAGCACGCCAAGCTCTCCTGCAAGGAATGTCACGACAAGCTCGACGCCCACATGAACGACCCGGAGAAGAACAAGCCGGTGACGCTGATCGACCAGGCCCTCTGCGGTAAGTGCCACAAGGAGCAGTACAACAGCTTCTACGAGGACAACTACGAGGCGGCGGCCCGGAAGGAGAAGGGGGCCCCCACCGGCCGCTCCCCGATGCAGGACAAGCTCCTGGCCGGCCACGGCTTCACCTTCGAGCATGACGAGCCGCGCGGGCATGCCTTCATGGTCATCGACCAGTTCGCGGTGGACCGCTTCCAGGGGGGGCGCTTCCAGTTCAAGGAGGGGTGGAAAGGGGTCACCTCCACCGGCAAGACCTGGGACGTGCTGACCGATACCGGCAAGAAGCTCCCCGAGACGGCGATGGCGGGGAACCCAACCTGCATCCAGTGCAAGACCTCGGACCACCTGCTCAAGTGGAAGTTCTTGGGTGACAAGGACCCCCGGGCCAAGTGGGACCGCACCTCCAACGTGGTGGACGTCGCCAAGGACACCAACAACCCGGTCGGCTGCGTCCACTGTCACGACCCGCACGGGACCCAGCCCCGCGTGGTGCGCGACGCCCTGATCCAGGCGATCCAGAAGGACCCCAAGGGGAACATCTTCGCCAAAAACGGCGCCACAGACCTCAAGGTGATCGACTTCCGCGAATTCAGGAAGATCGGCGTGATGCAAAAGACCGACTCCAGGATGATGTGCGCACAGTGCCACGTCGAGTACAACTGCAACGCCGGGACCCAGTGGAGCGACGGGAAGAAGGTCGGCTACGACGACTTGAGGACCAACCACTTCCCGCTCAAGAACTCGCTGCAGCTTCTGAAGCACTACCAGGAGCTCGACTTCTTCGACTTCAAGCATGCCGTCACCGGCGCGCGCCTGATCAAGTTCCAGCACCCCGAGGCCGAGACCTACGCGGGGAGCGTCCACGACCGGGCAGGCGTGCAGTGCCACCAGTGCCACATGCCGAAGAAAAAAGGCAAAGACGGCAAGATGTTCACGACCCACGGCGTGATCCGTCCCAAGAACCACATCAAGGAGGCATGCCTTGGCTGCCATCCCAAGGAAGGGAAGGACAAGAAGCTGTACCAGCTGGACACGGTGCAGAACTACGTGAAGGGCAAGATGCGCAAGGCCGAGTACTGGCTGGGGGAGCTGATCGACACCTACGCCGCGGCGCAGAGGGCGGGCGTTTCCCCCACCGTTTTGGACGAGGCGCGCGCGAAACACGAGGAGGCGCATGCGCTTTGGGAATACTGGACCGCCGAGAATTCCGACGGCTTCCACAACCCCGACCTCGCCCGCGAGTCCCTGACCGGCTCCATCGCCGCCTCGAAGGCAGGGGTGAAGGTCCTGAACGACGCCATGGCGGCCGCCAAAAAGGACGAAGCGAAGAAGTAACAGGGTAAGCCAAGGCTTGGGCCTTCGTGCAGCAATCAAAAAGCCCCGTTCCCCTTAAGGAGAACGGGGCTTTTTGCGTCTGTGACTGTCCTGATACCTCATGTCTTTGTGGCCAGTTGACAACATGAATTCCTATAACTCATTGAATCAAAATAATTTATTCGAGAGGGTTGTACGTTAAGGAACCGGCGAAAGATTCCGATAAGGTTCGATGTTGAGTCTGAATGAGCTGCGGGATTTTTCTTTCTCATATCGGGAGTTGAACGAAAGGGGACAGCATCAATGCGTTACGTCAAAATCCATGGCAGGGGCGGGTAGTGATCTTCTTCTGGTAGTGAACGGCTGTTATCCAAAACCTTACACTAGGAGGTAGTCATGAAGTGGTTTTATGACTTGAAGCTCGGCACCAAGCTGATCTGCGGCTTCATATCCGTCGCCGTCATCGCGGCGATCATCGGGTATTTCGGCATCAGGGAGATGAACAAGATCGAAGACGCAGATGTCACCATGTACCAGAAGATCACCGTACCGATAACCCAGCTGCAGGACGTCTCCACCGCTTTCCAGCGGATGAGGGTCAACATGAGGGACCTCATCATGGCTACGAGCCCTCAGGATGCGCAGGACAAGGTAAAGCGGATCACCGAACTCAGAGAGGAGATCGGCAAGGCCGCCGGGGAGTTCGAAAAGACCATCCTCACCGACGAAGGGCGGAAGCTTTTCGACGAGTTCAAGCAGGCGCGAACCGCCTACGGCCCGATCTTGGACCGCATGGTCCAGCTGTCACAGTCAGGGCAGAACAAGGAGGCCCTGGCTTTGATGCGGGGGGACGGGGCCGTCGCTTCCCGAAACGAGCAAAACGCCATCGAGAAACTGGTGGAGTCCAAGCTGAAGCAGGCGAAATTTACCAACGAGTCGAACACGGCGCTTGCCGCTACCGCGACCAAGATCATGTCGATCTTGATCGCAGTCGGCGTGCTCTTGGCGGTAGGGCTCGGGCTCTTCATCACCCGCATAGTGCAGGGGCAACTGGGCGCCGATCCCAAGGAAGTGAGCGAGGTCGCCAATCGGGTCGCGGCCGGCGACATGACGGTCACCATCGATCTGGCCGGAAAGCGCGACGACAGCGTCATGGCTGCCATGCAGAATATGGTCGATTCCGTCAAGGCGCTTGTTGCTGACGCCTCCATGCTGGCCGACGCAGCCATTGCCGGAAAGCTCGCCTCCCGCGCCGACGCAAGCAAGCACAGGGGCGACTTCCAGAAGGTGATCGCCGGGGTGAACGACACGCTGGACGCGGTGATCGGGCCACTGAACGTGGCGGCGGAGTACATGGACCGGATCTCCAAAGGGGACGTGCCTCCAAAGATCACGGACAACTACAACGGCGACTTCAACGAGATCAAGAACAACCTGAACGTCTGCATCGACGCGGTATCGGCACTCGTGGATGACGCAAACGCGCTCTCCCATGCCGCGGTGGAAGGAAAGCTCGCCACCCGCGCCGACGCCTCCCGCCACCAGGGGGACTTCAGAAAGATCATGCAGGGGGTAAACGACACGCTCGACGCGGTGATAGGCCCCCTGAACATGGCGGCGGAGTACGTCGACCGCATCTCCAAGGGGGACATCCCCCCGAAGATCACCGACAACTACAACGGCGACTTCAACGAGATCAAACTGAACCTCAACAACTGCATCGACATCATGAGCAACCTGATAGTCGAGATAAACAAGGTGACGCTGGCCGCGGCTGAGGGGAGGCTCGACGAGCGCGCCGACGCCGGGCACTTCATCGGCGAGTGGAAGGAAGTGGTGACCGGCGTGAACAACATCGTCACCAACATCGTGAACCCGCTGATGATGATGGCCGACTACGTGGACCGCATCGCCAAGGGGGACATGCCCCCGGCCATCACGGCCGAGTCCAAGGGACAGTACAACCTGATCAAGAACAACCTGAACGTGCTTATCGAGGCGATCAACAAGATCACCGACGCCGCCAAGGAGGTCTCCCAGGGGAACCTGATGGTGAGCCTCAAGGAGCGCAGCGCGCAGGACGAGCTGATCCAGGCGCTCTCGGCCATGGTCGGAAAGATCACCGAGGTGGTGAGCGAGGTGAAGCAGGCGGCCGACAACGTGGCGAGCGGCAGCGTGCAGCTCTCTGCCAACGCACAGTCGATGTCGGAAGGGGCGTCCCAGCAGGCGGCGGCGGCCGAGGAGGCCTCCTCCTCGATGGAGGAGATGTCGGCGAACATCAGGCAGAACGCGGATAACGCGATGCAGACCGAGAAGATCGCGGTGAAGTCGGCAGCCGACGCGCAGGAAGGGGGCAAGGCGGTGGCCGAGACGGTGCAGGCGATGAAGGACATCGCAGGCAAGATCTCGATCATCGAGGAGATCGCGCGGCAGACCAACATGCTGGCCCTGAACGCGGCGATCGAGGCCGCGCGCGCAGGCGAGCACGGCAAGGGTTTCGCGGTGGTGGCAAGCGAGGTGAGAAAGCTCGCCGAGAGGAGCCAGGTGGCTGCGGGCGAGATCTCGGAGCTCTCGGTCTCAAGCGTCGAGGTGGCCGAGCGGGCCGGCGAGATGCTCGCCGGGATCCTGCCGGACATCCAGAAGACGGCGGAGCTGGTGCAGGAGATCAACGCCTCCAGCAAGGAGCAGGACACCGGGGCGCAGCAGATCAACAAGGCGATCCAGCAGCTGGACCAGGTGATCCAGCAAAACGCCTCGGCGAGCGAGGAGATGGCCTCCACCGCGGAGGAGCTCTCCAGCCAGTCGGCGCAGCTGCAGTCGACCATAGCGTTCTTCAAGGTCGACGGCTCCGCCGCGCAGCACGGTCAGGCTTCGAGGCCGCTCACCAAGTCCGCGTCGAAGAGCGAGGCGAAGGGGGCCAGGCAGCCGGTGAAGGTGCAGACCAGGAAGGCGGTGGGACACGACTTCGTCCTGAACGATTTAGACAACGACGCCGAGTTCGAGCGCTTTTAAGGGGAAATAGCAGTCCCCTGAAACAGCTTCTTTTCGCAGCAGGAAAAAGAGAGCCCCGTGTCCACAGAGACGGGGCTCTCTTTCTGGGAGTCTCATTCAATGCCTGCCCCGCACCCGGCTCTGTATCAGCGATGGGGTAAAAGAGACTGAAAACTCTTTTTCTCTCCTACAGTCGGAACGATTTAAGCCGATAAAAGAGGTTGAGACTCGCATTTCTGAAAAGGCCATAAGTACCAGGCATCTAATAGAGGCAAGGCCATGAGAGGGGGAGGAACATGGGTACCCAGTTGCTGAAGATCACCAAGAAGAAGGATGTGACCCAGGTGGCGATCAACGGGGCGATGACCATCTGCCAGGCCGCCGAGCTGAAGGCTGGGCTGTTGAAGGCCTTCGAGACGGGAAAGCCGGTGGAGATACAGGTTGCCGGGGTGACGGAGGTGGACGTGACGGGACTGCAGCTCATCTGCAGCGCGCACAGAAGCTCCCTGGAGCGCGGCTGCACGCTGAAGGTTTCCGGGACGGACTCCGAGGGGTTCGCCCGGGTGGCGCAACAGGCCGGCATGCTGCGCCACGCCGGTTGCTCCCACGACGTCACCAACAGCTGCATCTGGAAAACGGAGGACTGAGATGACTTTAAAGCTGCGGAAGAAGGGGGAAAACCATGCAGGATAATTTCATCCAGGCCTTCAAGGACGAGGCGAGGGAGCTTCTGGCTGACCTGGAGGATGCGCTTTTGGAGATGGAGGAGAACCCCACCGATCTCGGCATCGTCGGCCGCGTCTTCCGCACCATGCACACCATCAAGGGGTCGGGCGCCATGTTCGGCTTCGACGACATTGCGGGGTTCACCCACAACGTCGAGACCGTCTATGACCTGGTGCGAAACGGGGAGCTTGGCGTCAGCAAGGAACTGGTGACCCTGAGCCTGGAGGCGAGGGACCGCATCCTCGCCATGCTGGAGGCGGCCGAGTGCGGAGCTGCGGTGGATCAGGCGCTGAACGACCGGGTCATCGAGGCTTTCCGGGCCCTGGTCCCCGGCGGCTGCGCCGCAGGCGCCCCGGCGAGCGCTCACCCCGCAGCGGCGGCGCCGGAGCCGGAGGAACAGGAGGCGGTCACCTACCGGATCCGCTTCCGTCCCGCGCCGAGCATCTTCTGCTCCGGAGTGAACCCGCTCTCCCTGATCGCCGAGCTGCAGGAACTGGGGCCCTGCACCGTGGTGGCGCACGCAGCCGCCATAGCGCCCCTGGAAAGCCTGGAGCCCGAGCAGTGCCATCTCTACTGGGACATCATCCTCACCACAACCGCGGGTGAGGACGCCATCAACGACGTCTTCATCTTCGTCGTAGACGACTGCCAGCTCTCCATCGCCGTGATCGACGACGGCTCCAGGCAGGACGAATACAAGAAGCTGGGGCAGATCCTCATCGAGCGCGGGGACATGACGGCGCAGCAGATGGAGGAGCTTCTGGGGCGCCAGAAGAGGATCGGCGAGCTCGCCGTGGAGGCTGGGCTGGTCGATCCGGAGACGGTGACCTCGGCCCTTTTGGAACAGCGTCACGTAAAAGAGGTGCGCCAGGAGCGCCAGTCGCAGGGGGCGGAGGGGGCTTCGAGCATCAGGGTCGCGGCCGAGAAGCTGGACGTATTGGTCAACCTGGTGGGAGAGCTGGTCACCGTGCAGGCGCGGCTCAGCATGGTGGCCCAGGAGCTCAAGAAGCACGCCGAGCTGGTCTCGGTGGCCGAGGAGGTGGAGCGGCTCACCAACGACCTGAGGGACAACGCGCTCGACATCAGGATGCTCCCGATCGGCGCCACCTTCTCGAAGTTCAAGCGGCTGGTGCGCGACCTCTCCGCGGAACTGGGCAAGGAGATCGAACTCACCACGGAAGGGGCGGAAACGGAGCTGGACAAGACCGTGATCGAGAAGCTCAACGACCCGCTGGTGCACGTGATACGCAACAGCATCGACCACGGCATCGAGACACCCGAGGCAAGGGAGGCGAAGGGGAAACCGCGGGCCGGCACCATCAGGCTCTCCGCGGTGCACTCAGGCGACAGCGTCCTCATCACCATCAAAGACGACGGCGCGGGGCTAAACGCCGACGCCATCAGGGCCAAGGCGGTGGAGCGCAAGATCATCTCCCCCTCGGCGGAACTCTCCGAGAAGGAGATCTGGAACCTCATCTTCGCCCCCGGCTTTTCCACCGCGGCCAAGGTCACCAGCGTCTCCGGGCGCGGCGTCGGGATGGACGTGGTGAAGCAGGCGATCGAGGGCCTGCGCGGCACCATCGACGTGAAGAGCTCGCAGGGGGAGGGGACCAGCATCATGCTGAAGATTCCGCTTACCCTGGCCATCATCGAAAGCCTCCTGGTGCAGATCGGCAAGGACAGGTTCGTGCTGCCGCTCTCCATGGTGGACGAATGCATCCTGCATTCCCAGGAGGAGATCGAGAAGAGCCACGGGCGCGAGTACCTGATGGTGCGCGAAAAGCTGGTCCCCTACGTCCCGCTGAGAAGGATGTTCCGCATCCCCGGCGCCCCCCCCGAGATACAGCAGGTGGTGATCTGCCAGCTGGAGGGGAAGCGCTTCGGCCTTCTGGTCGACTGGGTCATCGGGGAGCACCAGACGGTTATCAAGTCGCTGGGGCGGATGTACCAGCAGGTGGCGGGGATGTCGGGCGCGACCATCCTGGGCGACGGGTCGGTGGCGCTCATCCTGGACGTGCCGACCATCATGCAGTTGGCGGAGCAGGCCCAATGAGCCGGCAAAGACGCCGCTGCGCCGCGCCCCGGGCGTGGAGCCGGGGCGGCTAGGGCGCGAAAGAAACGCCGCGCGATCGGCGCGGCACAAGGTAACGGGAGTCCACAACTTGAGGCGTCTTACTCTTTTACTCGCTGCGTTTTGCCTGCTGCTGACCGCCTCCGCGTCTTTAGGCGGGGACGCCCACGCGCGCAGGATCAGGGTCGGCGCGTTCAATTTCTACCCCGGCATCTTCCAGCAGGACGGCAAGGTCCAGGGGATCTTCGTGGACCTGATCAACGAGGTGGCCCGGCGCGAGGGGTGGGAGGTCCAGTACCTCTACGGCGACTGGGCCGAGGGGATCTCACGCCTCAAGAAGGGGGAGGTCGATCTCCTCACCGCCGTCGCCTGGACCCCGGACCGCGCCGAATACCTCGACTACGCGAAGACCCCTCTTCTGACGGTGTGGGGCGAGTTGTACGTCCGCCGCCAGTCGCAGCTCAACAACATAAAAGAGGTCCAGGGGAAGACGGTCGCGGTGATGAAGGCGGACTTCAACGGCGCCAGCTTCCGCAACATGATCGACAAGTTCGGCATCAAATGCAGCTTCGTCGAGTACGGCAACTTCGAGCAGATCTTCGCCGCGGTCTCCTCGGGCAAGGTGGACGCCGGAGTGGTCAACAGCACCTTCGGCACCGCGAAGCACCACCAGTACGGCCTCGCCTCCTCAGGGATCATCTTCAACCCCTTCGACATCTACCTCGCCGCCGGCAAGGGCGAAAATCCCAAGTTCCTCGAAGTCCTGGGCCGCTACCTGGCCGCCTGGCGCGCCGCCGAGGGCTCCCCCTACCATCAGGCCCTCAGGCGCTGGTCCTACGGCAACGCGTCGGCGGTCCCGGTCACCCCCCGCTGGCTTATCCCCGCCTTGATCGGCTGCGCCCTGATCTGGGGGGTGGCGACCGCCTTCATCGTCCTTTTGCGCAGACAGGTGAACCGCAAGACCCGGGAGATGGCGCTACAGGCGGGGGAGCGCCTGAAGATCGAGGAGACCCTCTTCTTCATCAACGAGTGCGGCGCACGCGAGCGCGAGGAACGGCTCCTGACCGGCATCAGCCAGTACCTCTGCGCCTGCCTGGACGTCGACTACGCCTATGCGGGAGAGCTTTTAGGCGAACAGGGACGGATCAGGACCCGAGGCTTGCGCTGCCGCGACGCCGAGTGCGAGGAGCTCGAATACGACCTGATGGGCGCGCCGTGCCAGGACGTGGTGGGAAAAGCGTTCTGCATCCACCCCAGCGGAGTGAGGGATCTGTTCCCGCTGCACCAGATGCTGCAGGAAAAGGAGGCGGAGGGGTACGCGGGGGTGCCGCTCAGGGACAGCCAGGGAAAGGCTATCGGGGTCCTCTCCATCCTGAGCCGTCGGCCGCTGCAAAACCTCCCCCTCATCGAGACCGTGCTCCAGATCGCCAGCGTCCGGGTGGCGCAGGAGCTCGAGGCGATGAGCCACCTGGAAGACCTGAACCTCAAGGACTTCACCATTGAGAACATCAACGACGCAGTCTACTGGGTGACGCCGCAGGGAGGCATCTGGTACGCCAACCGCGCCGCCTCCGCCATGCTGGGCTACAGCAGGGACGAGTTCCTCCGCATGCAGATCGCGGAGCTGAACCCCTCCTACCCGGCGGAGGTCTGGACCGGGTACTGGCAGGAGCTGAAACAAAAGGGGAGCGTGCAGCACGAGACGGCGCACCGGGCAAAGGACGGGCGGCTGGTCCCGGTTGAGGTCACAGCCAACTACTGCATCTACAACGGGACCGAGTTCAACTGCGCCACGGTGAGGGACATAACCGAACGCAAGCGCCTGGAGCTTGCGCTGGAGCACAGGCTGGCCGTTCTGACCGAGCCGATGGTGAACCTGGCGCGGATAACCATGGAAGACCTCTTCGACCTGGAAGAGCTGCAGGCGATCCAGCACAGCTTCGCCGAAGCCCACGGCGTGGCCTCCATCATCACCGACGCCAAGGGGCGCCCCATCACCCGTCCCAGCAACTTCAGCGAACTCTGCGGCGAGGTGATTCGCGGCACCGAACTGGGGCTTGCCAACTGCATGCGCTCCGATGCTGCTTTGGGCTCGATGGTGCACTCCGGCCCCTGCCTGCAACCCTGCCTGAGCGGCGGGCTGTGGGATGGCGGCGCGGCGATCCACGTAGGGGGGTACCACGTCGGGAACTGGCTGGTGGGGCAGGTGCTGGACGATGAAGCCGATCTCGGGCGGATGTCCCAGTACGCCGACGAGATAGGGGCCGACCCCGTGCGCTACCGGGACGCGCTCTCGAAGGCCCACAGGATGTCCAGGGAGCAGTTCCAGAAGGTGTGCCGATCGCTGTTCCAGATCGCCGGGCAGCTCTCCCGGATGGCGATCCAGAACGTGCAGCAGGCCCAGCACATCGCGGACCGCGCCCGCACCGAGGAACTGCTTCAGGAATACCGCAAGGTGATCGAGTGCTCCCGGGACCAGATCTGCGTCATGGACCGCGACTACCGCTACCGGATGGCCAACCGCGCCTTTTTGGAGTACCGGGGTGTGACCCTGGACGAGGTGGTGGGACGGACCGCGGAGGAGGTGCTCGGCGCAGAGCATTTCGCCTCGGTCAAGCCGCAGGTGGACGAGTGCCTGGCTGGAAATGCGGTCAGCTTCGAGATCCAGACCGAGTCGGCGGAGAACAGGGTGCGCTCGCTGGCTGTGACCTACACCCCCATCGAGGACAAAAGCGGCAGCATACGCGTGGCCTGCGTCATCAGCGACCAGACCGAGAAGAAACATCTGGGGGAGCAGCTGAGGCAGTCGCAGAAGATGGAGGCGATAGGCCAGCTCTCAGGCGGCATCGCCCACGACTTCAACAACATCCTGACCGTCATCGTCGGCTACGGAAACCTCCTGGAGCTGGACGGGACCCTGACCCAGCACCAGAAGGAGCAGGTGGAACAGATCGTGGCGGCGTCGGAGAGGGGGGCGCAGCTGACGCGAGGGCTTCTCACCTTCAGCCGCAGGCAGATCATGAACCCCTCCGTGCTCGACCTGAACACGCTGGTGAACCAGATCCAGAAGTTCCTGCTGCGCATCATCGGCGAAGACATCCGGCTGAGCTTTCATCCGCATCCCGGCACCCTGAAGGTCCTGGCAGACGCGAGCCAGATGGAGCAGATCCTGATGAACCTCGCCACCAACGCCCGCGACGCCATGCCTAACGGCGGCAGCCTTTCCATCGAGACGGGGGTGCAGGAGATCGACGAGCCACATGTGCGCTCCCAGGGGGGCGGCAGCCCAGGGCGCTACGCCTGCATCATGGTTTCCGACACGGGCGAGGGGATGGACCAGGAAACCCGGGAGCGGATCTTCGAGCCCTTCTTCTCCACCAAGGTCGTGGGGAAGGGGACCGGACTCGGGATGTCGATCGTCTACGGCATCGTCAAGCAGCACAAGGGGTTCATCAACGTCTACAGCGAGCCGGGAGAGGGGACGGCCTTCAAGATCTACCTGCCGCTGATAGAAGGGGAAGCGGAGAGACAGGGGCGTTCTTACGCGAGCGAAGTGCCGAAGACGGGGTCCGAGACCATCCTGCTGGCGGAGGACGACCCGGGGGTGAGAAGGCTCGTGGAATCGCTGCTGGAGAAGTACGGCTACCGGGTGATCCTCGCCGTCGACGGCAGCGACTGCGTTCAGAAATATATGGCCCACCGGGACGAGATCTCGCTGATCCTCATGGACGTGATCATGCCGGGGAAGAACGGACGCGAGGCGTTCGAGGAGATCCGGGCGATGGATCCGAAGGCGAGGGTGCTCTACTCGAGCGGTTACACCGCTGACTTCATGAAGAACCGCGGCGTGTTCGAGGAATCGGTGGACCTGGTCATGAAGCCGGTCCAGCCGATGACGCTGCTGAACAAGGTGAGGGAGGTGCTGGACCGGGAGGCAAGAGGTTAAGCAGATTAAGATTAAGATTAAGATTAAGATTAAGATTAAGATTAAGATTAAGATTAAGGCTGGCGAGGCCGGGAGGTGGAGGACGGATACCTGGCCCTGCCGCGAGCCGCAGAAAGCATAAAAAAGGGCGCCCCATCTGGAGCGCCCTTTGCCTTTTTTGCCACTGTGAAATCTAGGTTTCTTCTCAATCTCAATCTTAATCTTAACCCGTCCTTACACCTGGTTGATCGCCGACAGGCGCCAGGGGTTGTTGCCGACCGGCCTGGTGAAGGTCCAGAGCTCCTCGAACTTGACCGGCTCCGTCTTGCTCCCTGCCACCAACTGCCCCTGCTCGTCCGTGGTGTAGTCGAGGAGGTTCGCGTAGATGAGGGCGGTGACGTAATCCTGCCCCGCCTCCTGCCAAACTTCAGTGATTTCCACCTTCCTCACCGCGATGTTCTCCAGCCTGTTGATCTGCCTGTCGCGCAAAAGCCTGTCGATGTCGTCGCGGAAGGTCCCCTTCATCTCTTCTGTTACCAGCGGGGAGAGGGCGGCGAGGTCCCGGTTCATCCATCCACTCTGGATTTTGAAGAAGTTGTCCATGACCAGGTCGTTGAAGCGCCCCTCGTCGAAGCCGGGGTCCATCTGGCGCAGATGGGATAGACCGGTGGCGACGTCGTTCTGGGCAGGCTCGACCCTGTAGGGTGCTGAAATGGTGGCGCCCTGCGGTTCATAGCCGCCATAGGAATAACTGCCGGCTCCCTGGACCGCGGCTTGCTGGCTTCTGCGCTTCATTACCATGCGGTAGATGAGGTAGCCGATACCGGCAAGGAGCAGGATGTCGAAGATGCCGATGCCGCCTCCCATGCCGCCGAAACCGCCTGCGCCTGCCATGCCTCGAAAGAGCATGCCGCCCAGAAGACCGCCTGCGATACCTCCCGCCATGGAACGCAGGAAAGAGCCACCCTGCTGCTGCATCGGGCCCGCGGTCGGGGGGACCTGCTGCCGGTAGGTGCTTCCCATCGGCTGCCCGTAAGAGGGGGCTGCCTGCCTTGAATAGCTGCGCGTGCCGCGGCTACCCATGGAGCGGCCGCCGCCGATCCTTGCTTCGGCGCTCATCTCCAGCACGGTGACGCTCAAAAACAGTACAGCTGCTGCTAGGGTGAATGCTCTGGCCAGATGTCGTTTCATGTCGTTGTCTCTCCTTAGATCTTGGATGTTAGGAATTGGTCTGCAGCGAATGCCTGAAGCTCTTTGCCGCGCGCTGCCCCTGGCGCTTGGCGAGCCAGAAGCCCAGAGCCTCGCGCACCAGGTCAGACACGTTCAGCGAAGTGGACGCGGTTAGCCGCTCCAGGAGGTCCTTCTCCTGGTCGCTTACCCGTAGCGACACCACGTTTTTCAGTACCTGGTTAACCTTCTTGCGCGGCGGATTCCTCTTGGCGCTTTGCGATTTTCTTCCGGTCGTTTCAGCGTATTTTAGCGATTCCTTGTGCATTTTTCCTCCTTTTAAACGGATGCAATTCCCGCATCTGGCGCGCCGCCTGGCGCAAGGGCAAGGTAAAAAAAAAAGACCTTTACCCATGGCGAATCATCGCTTGGGTAAAGGTCTTGCTGTTAGATAATCCGTATCCCCAGGTCCGGGTGTTGCCACCGTCTTGACGAACCAAGGGTCGGCCATTTCTCCGGCCGATAGCTACTCCCCTTTACAGGTGCTCATAATATTAACTGTTCGGGGCTATGTCAACCTTTTCTTGCAAAAAAAAGTATACGGCCCGTCTGCCGGGGAAAAGGCTATTCCGCCGTAGTAGGGTCGATCACGGTGCGGACCTCTGCCACGCTGTTGGCGGGAAAGCCTCCCTGCCGAGCGTGCTCCAGGATCAGTTCCTTGCTGGGCGCCAGGTAGATGCAGTAGATCTTGTCGTCGGTCACGTAGCTGTGGAGCCACTGTATCTCCGGCCCGAGGCTGCTCAGAACAGAGCAGGACTTCTGCGAAATCGCCTGCAGGGTGTCCGGGGCTAGGCTCCCTGCGCCGGGGAGTTCGCGCTCGATTACGTACTTGGGCATTTGTGTTTTCTCCTTTGATGTTGTTGCTGTTTAGTCCCTGGCCCCGTGGAGGGAACAGGCCCGCTGATCGTTCGTGCCTCAAGTTCTGTATTAGGCGATAACGCGAGCTTCTCGCGCTGAACTTTCTGCATACGGTGAAATAAAATGCTTTTACAGCAACTGTCGTTCCCAAATCGTGCCTGCGATCCGCTTTTGGCAAAAAGAGAGCCATTACTGTTTGTAAACACAAAGGAGTTAATTTGAAGGGATTCCTTGGGTGAAGGGCAAAGCTGTTGCAGTGACACAAAAAAGAACAGTAAGAGCGGTACAAGATGGAACAGGTGATGATTTTGGAGCAGTCATCGTGTTCCATGCTGGCGCGCGAAAACCCGCAACTGGGGCCCTGAAACAAAACGGAACAAGTGGTTAGAGCCTCTTAACAATTTCTGTTGATGCTATACAATTGTCCACGGAAATCCGACGAAAGGGGGAAGACCGGAGCCCGCAGCTGCGGGAAGGTCTCGGAGGAGGCGAGAGATGATCAAGCCTGCGACCAGCATCATCCGCTACACCAGGTTTTTCAGGCTGATACGGGCGAACCGGGTGCTCGATTACGGCACCGGATCGCTAAGAAACGCTCTATACCTGACCGAACAGGGGTTCACGGTCTATGCTGCCGATGTTCCCGAGCAGGTGAAGGTTCTCAGGGCGCATCCAAAGGCCATGGCCCTGGAGCGATTGCTGGACGTTTCTGAACTGGTCCAAAGCGACCTGGGCGTGGACCTTGTTCTTTCGACCTATGTCTTCAACATCATAGAAACCCGGGTGCAAAGGAAGCAGTACCTTGAGAACGTGGTGGCGAACCTTCGAGAGGAGGGATATTTCCTCATAGAGGTCAACAGCAGGCCGGATGACCTGAGGTGCGGCTCAACCTTGCAGCATTACATGGACTGTGACGACAAAGCCCGAAGTTACACACATGATGATCTCGACCGGTTCTTGCTGCCTTACAACTTTGAGCGCATCTGTCATTACTACAGCACGCATGCATTAGCAGCAGTTTATCGGTTGACATGGAGGAAATTTTAAGACATAAAGCGTTTCTAGTTAGTAAAAGTGCAGCCGGCAAGGTGGAAGGCGTTTCCAGTTGAACTGCGTTTTCGCGGTGGAGGCAGGCATGGCTTTGAAAGATGTAAGGATTTTGATCGTCGATGACGAGATATTCTTTCGGAAGGTTTTGCGAGACCTGCTCGAGAAGATCGGATTCACGGTCGTAGGCGAGGCGGGAGACGGTGAAGAGGCGGTAGAGAGGTTCAAGGCACTGCGCCCTCACATCGTCATCATGGACATCTACATGCCGGACAAGAACGGGATCGATGCGACCAGGGAAATGGTGGCATACGACAAGAACGCGCGGGTGCTGGTCGCCAGCGCCTCCGACTTCGACAGCGACACCCAGGCAGCGCTCGATGCCGGTGCCAAGGCCATTCTCATGAAGCCGTTCGTTCCCAAGGAAGTCTACGAGACGATAAGGAAGATCCTGACCGGCAAGTAGTTTGGTTCAGGAAGTAGCCTGCAAAAATGGAGCAGGAAAAAGGCCCGGAGAATCGGGCTTTTTTATTGTCAGCTGATTTTTTTCTTCGTCGTGCGCAGGTTTTGTGTTGACTGCCGAAACTGGTTTTGCTATAAGACTGGACTCGTTGAGCGGGAATAACTCAGTGGTAGAGTGCAACCTTGCCAAGGTTGAAGTCGCGGGTTCGAACCCCGTTTCCCGCTCCAAAATATCTAAGACGTTCCTGCTGTTGCACGGAACTTTCCAGCTGTCCCCGGTACTGCCTAAGCGGAACCGGGGATTTGCTTTTTCCCGCCCAAGTTTTCCTTTTCAAAGCTGATCCAGCATTTCCCTCGCCTCATCGCAATCCCCAAGGCTCAATCGCGCCAAGACCAGTCGTCATCAATACTCTCTTGACGATGCCTCTCTTTCATCGCCTCAAACCTGCTGAATATCCCCAATCCCATTTTTGCTGGCGTTACGCTGGGCAATAATCCAGCAGATCGGTCTATTGTCTTTTGAGAAATCGCGATTAGGATATGAACTCTGGGGCCGGCTCCAGGGCCTTAGTGTTGAGCCAAAGGCGGAACACAGAGGTCGCTGAGGTCCACTGAGGTCACAGAGTTTTTTTTTCTGGTAAGGCAGAAGTACTCACCACAGAGGTAACACTGAGGAAACACAGAGGAGAGGCAAAGGCTAGTTAGGAAAACACAAAGAGGAGGAATTGGAATGTACAAAGCAAAAGCATATTCAGTTGCCAGTGCCACCGCATCTTTTGCCGCCGATACCATCCCGCGCCGGGAAGCCGGCCCCCGCGACGTGCAGATCGAGATCCTTTACTGCGGCATCTGCCACTCGGACCTGCACACTGTCCGCGACGAGTGGGCGAGCGTCATGCCCACCGTCTACCCCTGCGTGCCGGGGCATGAGATCGTCGGCCGCGTCACCAAGGTCGGCCCCGACGTCACCAAGGTGCAGCCGGGGGAGTTGGTCGGGGTAGGGTGCCTGGTCGGTTCGGACCACAGCTGCCCTAACTGCCAGGCGGACATGGAGCAGTTCTGCCCCGGTGCGACCTTTACCTACAACTCGCCGGATGTGCACGGCACCGCGCCTGTCACCTATGGCGGCTACTCGGAGAGCATCGTGGTCGACGAGCATTTCGTGCTGCGCGTGCCTGGGAATCTCGACCTCTCCGGCGTGGCGCCGCTTCTTTGCGCCGGGATCACCACCTATTCGCCGATCCGGCGCTGGGGGGACATCGCGGGTAAGAAGGTAGGCGTGGTGGGGCTCGGCGGTCTAGGGCACATGGCGGTCAAGTTCGCCCGGGCTTTCGGAGCGCACGTGGTGGTCTTCACCACTTCCGCCCGGAAGAAAGAAGACGCGCTGCGTCTGGGCGCCCACGAAGTCATCGTCTCCACCGATCCGGAGCAGATGAAGGCCCAGGCGGGAACCTTCAATTTCATCCTCGACACCATTGCCGCCGAACACGACATAAACGCCTACATCAACATGCTCGGGCTGGAGGGAAACATCACCCTGGTGGGCGCCCCAGAGAAGCCGCTGCCGCTGTCCGCCTTCGCACTGCTCTTCGGCCGCAGGAGCATTTCCGGCTCCCTCATCGGAGGCCTGAAGGAAACCCAGGCGATGCTCGACTTCTGCGGCAAGCACAACATCACCGCCGACGTTGAAGTCATTCCCATTCAGAAAGTCAACGAGGCTTACGAACGGCTGGTCAAGTCGGACGTGAAGTACCGTTTCTCCATCGACATGGCGTCCTTGAAAGGCGAATGACGCAGCACCGTCCGGCGCCCAACGGCCTCAACTCCTACTTCGACTTTTGTTTAAGCGAAACAGCAAGCGCAAGGTTCCTTAGGGCCTCGGCATTGGTGGCATCCTTCGCTAGGACGGCCTGGAATTCCCTTACCGCATCGTCCAGTTGGCCAGTCTTGGCCAGGGCGACCCCCAGGTTGTTGTGAGCGGGGATGTAGTCGTCGTTCAGGCTCAGTGTCTTCCGGTATTCTTCGATGGCTTTTTGTATGTCTCCCAGCTGCGAGTAGATGGTTCCAAGGTTGTAATGCGCGTTGATGTTGCCATCGTCCAGGGCCACGACCCGGTGGTATTCGGACAGGGCCTCGTTGAACTCACCCATATTCTGCAAGGCGAGGGCAAGTCTGTACCGGGCGTAGGTGTCCCGTGTATTGATGGCAAGGCACCTGTTGTACTCGTCTGCGGCGTCTGCAAGGCGCCCCTTGCTTTCCAATGCCAAAGCCAGATTGTAATGGGCGTCGGCGTAGCCTGGACTGATGGATAACGCCTTTCTGTACTCACCAATAGCCTTGTCTGTCTCGCCCTTGGTGGCATAGGCGACGCCGAGATTGTGATAGGCGATGGTGTTCCTGTCGGTGACTTTTGTGGCCCGCTCCAAAACGGTGATGCTGTCTTTCCAGAACCCCAATTGCCGGTAAGTCAAAAGCGTTGCCGAGGCCAGAGCAACTCCGGCGATTACTGGAACAAGCGGGGCTACCTTGGGCATGCGTGCTGCAAAAGCAGGGATCCCCCATGCCACCATGATGAAAAGGCCGGTCCCCGGGATGTAGCTGAAGCGGTCGGCCATTGCCTGATTGCCTGCCTGGATCAAGCCGATCACCGGTACAAGCGTGAGAAGGAACCAGAGCCATCCCATGAGCAGGTATGGATGATTGCTCCTTTTACGCCAGAATACGTAGGAGCAAAAAGCAAGCGCAGCCAAGTAGAGCAGGGGTTTCCAGAGAGGAATAAACAGCGGGTAGGGGTAGTAGATGGCCAGGTTGTAGGGCCAGAAAGTTTTCAGGATGTAGCCCATGTATGACGTCAGTGCATTCTCCATCCTGAGAAATAGAGAACTGTTGTAGGTCAATTTGGTCGCTTCGGCCATGTTCTGCGTGTAGATGGTGATGATGCCGAGGATGGCCGACAATACGAAAAAGGGGATTTTTTCTTTTATCAGTACTCCAAGTGTTCGCCACTGTTCCTTACTGCCAGTCAGGTTCTGATAACGGTTCAGTGGCCAGTAATCCATAGCAAGCATTGCCACTGGCAAGGTCACGGTCATCGGTTTTGACATGAGTCCCAAGGCAAAAGCCAGTAATGCGAAAGCATAGGATCTCTTCCTGCCCCCCGACACATATTCCGAGTAAAAGATGAGGGAGGTGAACCAGAAAAAGGCGCTCAGGACATCCTTTCTTTCGGCCACCCATGCGACCGATTCGACGCGGAGAGGGTGAAGGGCAAACATGGCAGCAACAAAGGCACTCCGCCAGAATTCACCTGTGGTACGGAAAAGCAAATTTAACAGCAGTAGCGAACAGATTATATGGATGAAAAGACTGGTCAGATGGTGTCCGCCGGCGTTCATCCCATAAATGGAGACGTCCGTCATGTGGGATAGCCAAGTAACAGGATGCCAAAAGCCGGCTAGGTTGTTGAAGGAGGTAAAGGCCCAAAGCAAATTTGCCCATGTCATCCCTCTTTGCACCATTTGGTTGCGCGTGACATACAGGTCGTCGTCCAGGTTGATGAAGTCGAAGCCGTGAACCTGATAGTATACCAAGGCAGTAACTATGGTGAGTGCAAAGGAAACAGTAAGCAGGCGCCGCATGCAATTCCTCCTACTTCAGAGACAAATTTTATTTTATATGATGGTGAACAGTACAGTCTGCAGTCTTGATGTAAAAATAGGAGCTATTGTGCTGCCTTTTAAAGCTAGTCGTTGTGCTACATGTGAATGACCGATTCACCTGACAAGGCAGGTGGGCATTGTACATCCTAAAATAGCTCCTTGGCAACAGTCATTAAAGACTGTACCGATATTAGGCACTGCCGACACTGAGTACACTATGATAACCCGCCCGGAAGCGCCGCGGTTCTTTCACCATTGCTTGACCTCCGCCTCCATTTCCGCTAGCATACGCAAACAAAGGCAGGGTTGAATCCAATACACTGAAATCAGCTGAGACAGTGAGTAGGCTTAAAAACTGTGCTCGAATTTAATCGCTTCTGGAAAACGAGATGAAGTTATCCATTGTCATCCCTGTGTACAACGAAGTTGACACAATCAGATCCATTCTGGAGAGAGTCAGGGCCGTCGCTTTCGAGAAAGAGATCATCTGCGTCGACGATTGTTCAACGGATGGGTCGCAAAAAGTCCTTGCCGAGTTGGCCGACGATGCCACGCGCATTTACTACCATCCCACGAATATGGGCAAGGGAGCTGCGCTTCGCACCGGCTTCGGTGCAGCTACCGGTGATATAGTCATCATTCAAGACGCCGATTTGGAGTATGACCCTCAGCAATACCCTCGGCTTATACAACCTATCCTCGAAGGCAAGGCCGACGTGGTCTACGGTTCACGTTTCGCCACTGGAGATTACCGTCGTGTGCTGTTCTTTTGGCACATGGTTGGAAACAAGTTTCTAACCCTTCTTTCGAACATGCTGACAAACCTGAACCTGACTGACATGGAGACCTGCTACAAGGTCTTTAAGAAAAAGGTTCTGGAACAGATAACCATTGAGGAAAACCGCTTCGGGTTCGAGCCTGAAATAACTGCGAAAATCGCGAAGCTCGATGTCAGGATCTATGAAGTCGGTATTTCCTATTCCGGCAGAACCTACAAAGAAGGGAAGAAGATCGACTGGAAGGACGGTATTTCAGCCCTCCGATGCATCATCAAGTACAACCTGCTGCGCTGACCGGGACACCTCTAGTGCTCGGCGGGTTTTTCCCGCAAGGCAATCGCAGTTGTGTTTGCCAATTTTGATCCAGATCTGCTCATTCTCCCCGTTTTCATGTCTAAAGGTGTTACAGGTATTCCCACGTGAAAGGGTGTACCAAACTGCGACAGTGGTTTCTCTTTTGCCATCGGCTATTTTGCCCACGCCCAACTGCTATCCCGCCACATTCCCCCTCCTTGTCTGCTGAATTTTTCGCATCTCTTGTAAAACGGTCCCTGGTGGTAACTTGTCGATTTTACGGACTACGGCCGGATCTCCAACTCTGGCACGAGCGGTGCTATAGCTGTGACCATGTGCGCCTGCGGGTAATTACAGATTCCAGTCACCATGCTCAAAGGAGGAAGAGATGATTTCAAAACTCGTACTAGCGACGCTGTCTGTAGTGTTGGTAGCAGCACCGGTAGCCGCGGTGGAGCTTACCCCGGTGGAAAGCCTGGGGAAGAACCTCTTTTTCGACCCGTCTCTTTCCAACCCTCCAGGGCAGTCCTGCGCCGATTGCCACAGCGCGGAAACCGGCTGGACCGGACCGGATTCGGAGATAAACGCCGCGGGTGCGGTCATCCCGGGAGCGGTGCATACGAGGACTGGCAACCGTAAACCTCCGACCGCTGCCTATGCCGGGTACAATCCGGCCCTCCATAAAGCGGGCTCGATTGGCGGCGGCGGAATGGGCGGTGGCATGGGCGGCGGCATGGGCGGAGGCATGGGCGGAGGCATGGGCGGAGGCATGGGCGGTGGCATGGGCGGTGGCATGGGCGGTGGCATGGGTGGAGCCATGCAAGATGTCTTCGTTGGCGGGATGTTCTGGGATGGGCGGGCATCTGGTTGGAACCTTGGGGACCCGCTTGCCGAACAGGCTATGGGCCCGTTCCTCAACCCGCTCGAACAGAACAACCCGAACGCGAAGCACGTTTGTCTCAACGTCTTAAGGACCGGGTACGCTACGCAGTTCGAAGAAGTTTGGGGGGCAGGTTCGCTGGACTGCGTGAAGGATGTCGCCGGCACCTACGAGCGCATCGCCCGCTCCATAGCCGCCTACGAGCGGTCCGCGGAGATGAGCGCCTTCAATTCCAAGTTCGATGCCTTCTGGAAGAACTCCGAGGGGAAGATGCCGCCGGTTCCCATGATCAACATGATGAACTGGAGCCGGTTCAAAAACCGCGGCCTGACGGATATGGAGCTGCAGGGATTGATGATCTTCAACACCAAGGGTAAGTGCTCTACCTGTCACCTCTTGCAGCCGATGGCCGGGAGCCGTTTCCCGCTTTTCACCGATTTCAGGTACCACAACCTGGGACTTCCTGCCAATCCTGAGAACCCGTACTACGACATGCCGCGCCAGTGGAACCCGAAAGGGGAGAAGTGGGTGGACCAGGGACTCGGTACTTTCCTGGCGAAAACCGCGGGGATGACCGACAGCACTGGGGCTTCCGTCGACTACAGCGCGCTGGCAGCTCAGAACATGGGCAAACAGAAGACACCGACCTTGCGTAACGTGGACAAGCGCCCCGGACCGGACTTCGTCAAGGCCTACGGCCACAACGGCCACTTCAAAAGCCTGCAGGAGATAGTTCACTTCTACAACCTAAGGGACGTCCTTCCGCTTTGCGACACCCCGAATCCGCCCAAGGACGCCATGGGTGGCGCTTCCTGCTTCCCCGCTCCGGAAGTGGCGGAGAACATCAACCGGGTCGACATGGGTAATCTCGGCCTGACGCCCCAGGAGGGGATGGCGCTGATCCAGTTCTTGAAGACCCTGACCGACCTCTAACTCTCCTCCCGCATGAAAAGGGGGACCGGGCTTCACGCCGGTCCCCCTCGGCTGAACAGCCGGAGTGTCCTTGAAGCAATCTCCCCTCTCTCTCCTTACTGCCTGTCTTTCCCCTCTTTCTTGATGTTCGTCAATTGCGGTTTGAATCCTTTTCAGTATCATGACAAAGTCCAAATCTATTGCTATGCGCGGGAGGGTGTGTGCAAAGACGTGAAAACGAGGCGGAAATTACGCCACCACGGTCGCTTAGATACTACGAATGGGGACTGGCCGCCGGCTGGACCCTGGTGATCGCCATACTTTTGATGATCAACCTGCGCCACGAACGGTCGCAGGCGATAGAGACCGCCAGGACCCAGGCGCGGAGCAACTACCAGCGCGACGTGATCTACCGGCACTGGAACGCGACCTTCGGCGCCGTCTACGCGCCCGTCTCTAACAGGGTGCAGCCCAACAAGTACCTGGCCCGCTTCCCTGAACGCGACATCGTCACCACCGACGGCAGGAAGTTCACCTGGGTCAACCCGGCCTACATGACCCGGCTGGCCCTGGAACTGGCGTCGGAGAAGTACGGAGTGAAGGGGCACATCACAAGCCTGCGCCCGATCCGGCCGGAGAACCTCCCGGACCCGTGGGAGCGGGTGGCTCTTGCTTCCTTCGCCAGCGGGGCGCGCGAGGCCGATACGGTCGAGGAGATCGGTGGGGCGAGCTACCTGCGCCTGATGAAACCGCTGGTCACCGAAAAGGAATGCCTCAAGTGCCATGGGGATCAGGGGTATCGCATCGGGGATATCCGCGGGGGGCTGAGCGTCGCGGTACCCATGGAGCCGCTTTGGGCCATCGCCAGGCAGAACTCGCTCTTAAACGCGGCAAGCTTCTCAATCTTGTGGCTGCTCGGCTTGGTGGGCATCTACCTGGGAGGGGGAAGCCTCAGGCGTGCCATGGCTGAGCGAGACGAGGCTGAGCGCAGCACGAGGGCCCTGAACCGTGATCTTCTGATCCGCACGGAGGAGCTTGAATCCGCCAACCGCGAGCTCGATGCCTTTTGTTCCACCGTTTCGCACGACCTGAGATCTCCGCTCACCGTGATCGATGGTTTTTGCAACCTGATCAAGGAGTCCCCGGAGGTAAGCTCAGAGGACGCAAAGGGGTATGCGGGGGTGATGCTTTCCTCCACGCAGAAAATGGGGCGGCTCATCGCAACGCTCCTCGATTTTTCCCGGATCGTCAGGAACGAGGTGAAAACAGCCAGTGTGGATCTGACCGCATTATCCGGTGAGATCGAAGCCGAACTCAGGCTTGCCGAGGTGCAGAGGAAGGCGGTCTTCACTATCGCCGAGGGGTTGGTGGTGCAGGGAGACTGCGACCTGCTCCGGGTGGTTATGCATAACTTGCTCGGAAACGCCTGGAAATACACCCGGACCCGCCCCGTCGCCGAGATCGAGGTGGGGCGGAGGGATATCGGCGGCGAGTGCCAGATTTTCGTCCGCGACAACGGCATCGGATTCGACAACGCCCTTACCGGGGGGATCTTCGAAGCCTTCCAGCGCCTCCCCAACGCCGAGGGATTCGTAGGTACCGGCATCGGCCTGGCGACGGTGAAAAGGATCATCGCCCGACACGGCGGCCGGGTCGGCTGCGAGGGGGAAACAGGAAAGGGAGCGACTTTCTTCTTCACGTTGAAAACAAGCAGCAGCTAGAGGTACGGTTCATCTATGAACAAATTCATCCAGAAGTTTGTCCCCCACCATCCTGGTACCTATTCCATCATGCTGGCCCTTTGCTGGACCGCGGTGATGGCGCTTTCGCTGGTGGCAAGCCTGTCGAGCCTCAAGCGCGAGATCACCACCATCGCGGGGAACATCGCCGGCGCCTACATCGACAAGGATGTCCTTTACCGCAACTGGAACGCGCTTCATGGCGGCATCTACGTCCCAGTGAACCAGGGCCTTGCGCCCAACGTCTTCTATCCCCCCTCGATGCCGGACCGCGACGTGGTGACCCCGTCGGGGCGGCACCTCACCTTCGTCAACCCTTCCTACATGATGCGGCAGATCTACGATTTCTCCCGCAAGGAGGACGGCATCAGCGCCCACATCACGAGCCTGAAACCGCTCAACCCAAAGAACGCGCCGGCCCCGTGGGAGGCGGAGGGGTTGCGCGCGTTCGAGCGCGGAACCAGCGAGGCGCGCAGCGTCGTATCCGAGGGGGGCAAGCGCTATATGCGTCTCATGCGTCCACTGGTGACCGAAGAAAGCTGCCTCGCCTGCCACGCGCAGCAGGGGTACAAGCTAGGTGACATCCGGGGCGGCATCAGCATCAGCATGCCCATGGGGATCCTGGAGGCGGGACTGGGCAAGCAGTTTAAGCACCTCGCACTGGCCCATGCGGCGGTCTGGCTTTTGGGGCTTGCCGGGCTCTTCGCCGGCTCCCTCGGCCTGCGTCGCCGCACGGCCGAGCGCGATCTGGCGCTGCAGGAGCTTAGGCGCGCGAACGCGCTTTTGGAGAGCCAGGCGACTACCGACCCGGTCACGGGGCTTTTGAACCGGCGCAGGTTTTCCGAGCTGCTGGAGAGCGCCTTACAGGAATCCAAGCGCTACGGGCTGCCGCTGGCGGTCATCTTCTTCGACGTGGACCGTTTCAAGTCCATCAACGACACCCACGGCCACGACGCCGGCGACAGTGTGCTGAAGGAACTGGCCGTGATCGTCTCCGGTATGATTCGCAAGACCGACATCTTGGCGCGGTACGGCGGGGAGGAGTTCGTGCTGGTGGTGCACAACAACGACGGCAGGACGGCGCGCATGCTGGCCGAGAAGATCCGGAGCCGGGTGAGCCGGCACAGCTTTTTGCACGTGGGGCAGGTGACCGCAAGCTTCGGCGTCGCCCGGCTTGAGCCGAACGATACCGCGGAAAGCCTGGTGAAGAGGGCGGACCACGCGATGTACAGCGCGAAGCACGCTGGGAGAAACCGGGTCGAGACCTGCTGCGATTGCAACAGTGCTGCTGCATGAGACTATCTGGATTTGCGTATAATATTGCAAAACAACAGTTTCGTTACTTGAAAAAATTATAATATCGCGAGTCCCATCAAAACACTCAACTATTTCTCAGCCCATTCCGATAAAGCGGCCTATTGGTAGTCATTACCGTAAGTCGCTTTTCTTTTTTTTACCTCACAAAGTATCCAGAGAAAGTCTCAAGTCATTCCGCGGCATTAGATCCTGAAAAGAGGAGGTAGGACATCGGTAAGCTGCTGAACAGAGGTTTTCCATTCTATCTAGGCGTTTAAAGGGGGGGCAAAAGATTTATGAAGTGGTTTTATGATCTCAAAGTTGGTTCTAAACTCATCCTGGGCTTTCTCGTTGTCTGCGTCATAACAGCTTGTGTCGGATTTTTAGGCATCAGGAACATGGGCACAATCAACCAAATGGCTGACGACATGTACCAACAAGAACTGATGGGGGTTTCCCATATCAAGGAGGCCAACATCGACCTGCTGTACCTGGCTCGCGCCGAGAGAAACTTCCTGCTCTCCAACACGCAGGAACAGCGGGAAAAGTACCTCGATAACATCAACAAGTACCGTGGCATGTTCAAAGATGAACTGGCCAAAGCGAAGCCTCTTTTCCACACGGAGAAAGGAAAGGCGTTGTTCGCGAAACTGGAAGCCGCCAACGAGGACTGGTTGAAGGTTCAGCAGCGGGTCCTCGAACTTGGCGCGCGTGAAAAACTCACTGATAGGAAGGAGTCGATCGACCTCTCCTTCGGTGAAGCACGCACCAAGATGCAGGTGGTGGATGACGCCTTCACCGAATTGTCCAAGGTAAAAGAGGCGTACGCAGATTTCGTCTCCAAAGAGACCACCAGGATATACAAGTCGAGCCTTACCCTTATGCTTGTACTGGTTATAGGCGGCGTAGTGGCAGGCATGGCCATCGGTTTTGTCATTTCCCGCATGATCAGCGGTGCGCTGGCGAAGGGAGTGGATGTCGCCAATAAGCTTGCCCAGGGCGATCTGTCGGTGGAGATCGGCGAAACCTCCAAGGACGAAACCGGGCAGCTCCTGGCGGCGATGCAGACCATGATCGACAGCATCAAAGGGCTTGCCGACGACTCCGTCATGCTCTCGGCAGCGGCGATCGAGGGAAAACTGTCCACCCGTGCCGATGCAACCAGGCACCAGGGGGCCTACCGCGAGGTCATTGAAGGGGTCAACGGAACGCTCGATGCGGTTATAAACCCGCTCAACGTGGCGGCGGAGTACGTGGACCGCATCTCCAAGGGAGACATGCCCAGGGAGATAACCGACGAGTACAAAGGTGATTTCAACGAGATCAAGATCAACCTGAACACGCTGATCCACGCCATGGAAGCCATAACCGACGCGGCGAAGGAGGTAGCGGACGGGAACCTCACCGTCAGCATCAACGAGCGCTCCTCGCAGGACGAGCTGATGCGCTCCCTCTCCAACATGGTGCAGAAGCTCTCCATGGTGGTGAACGATGTCAAGTCAGCTGCAGACAACGTAGCGGCCGGCAGCCAGCAGATGTCTTCGGGGGCGGAGGAACTCTCCCAGGGGGCGACGGAGCAGGCGGCGTCCGCCGAGGAGGCTTCGTCCTCCATGGAGCAGATGTCCGCCAACATCAAGCAGAACGCGGACAACGCGATGCAGACGGAGAAGATTGCGGTGAAATCCGCCGCCGACGCCCAGGAAGGGGGCAAGGCGGTAACGCAGACCGTCGCGGCGATGAAGGAGATAGCGGGGAAGATCTCCATCATCGAGGAGATCGCAAGGCAGACGAACCTGCTGGCGCTGAACGCGGCGATCGAGGCTGCGCGCGCAGGCGAGCACGGCAAGGGGTTCGCCGTCGTGGCAAGCGAGGTGAGAAAGCTGGCCGAGCGCTCCCAGATGGCGGCCGCGGAAATATCCGAGCTTTCCTCTAGCAGCGTTGAGGTGGCGGAGAAGGCTGGAGAGATGCTCGCCGCCATGCTCCCCGATATCCAGCGCACTGCGGGGTTGGTGCAGGAGATATCGGCTGCGTCCAAGGAGCAGGATACCGGCACCGAGCAGATCAACAAGGCAATCCAGCAACTGGACCAGGTTATCCAGCAAAACGCCGCGGCTGCCGAGGAGATGTCCGCGACGGCCGAGGAGCTCGCCAACCAGTCCGAGCAGTTGCAGTCGACGATCAGCTTCTTCAAGGTCGGCAACGCTGGCGCAGGGCATTCCGCGGTGCGGGAGCAGAAGCCTGCGGCGAACCAGCCCAAGAGCCGCAAGGCTCCTGCCAAGGGGCACAAGCTGACGCACGCAGCCACCACTGGGACCGCGATAGAACTCAAGTCAACCGACGAGGCGTTTGAGAGCTACTAGCATCCCCCACCCATTAACCCCCTCCCGCCGGGGAGGGACTAATCACTCAAATGAAGCCTGAGCGAGTTGCAGCCGCTCAGGCTTCGCCTTTTTTAGACCCCGGGCGCCAGCCAATCCGTTTTCTTGACCTGTGTCAATTCCCGTAAGCCGTCGGGCTCTTACTATCCTTGTTACCAAATGGTAACGGGGGGGCAAAAAAGATGTCTGAATCGGAAAACGGACCTGGGGCGGCTGTCTACCAGGCGATACTCACCAGCATGGGCGAAGGGATCATCTTTGCCGACCACGATAACCGGATCGTCTTCGTCAATGCTGCGGCGGAGCAGGTGCGCGGCATAAAAGCCGAGAAGTTCGTGGGGCGCGACCTCCTCTCCATCCATACGCCGCCGGCGCGCGAGCGCATAGCCGCAATCCTCGCCGGGCTGCGCGACGGCAGCGCCGCTTCCCACACGAGGCCCCTGGAGACCAAGGGGCGCATCTTCGAAAACTGCTACTACCCCATTCGCGACCGGGGGGAGCGCTTCGTGGGGACCTTGATGATCAGCAGGGACATCACGGAAAGGGAGCGCCTGAAGGAGGAAAACTCGGAACTGAGGGAGCAGCTCCTGACCGAGTACGCCTGCGGCGGGATGATCGGCCGCAGCCGTGCTATGCAGCCGGTGTTCCAGGTGATCCGCTCCACCGCGCCGCTGGAATCGACCATACTTGTCACCGGCGAAAGCGGCACCGGAAAGGAGCTGGTGGCGCGCGAGCTGCACCAACGGAGCCGTCGCAGCGACGGACCGCTGGTCAAGGTGAACTGCGCGGCGCTCCCGGAGACACTGCTGGAATCGGAGCTTTTCGGTTTCGAGAAGGGGGCTTTCACAGGCGCGCTGCGGGAGCGCAAAGGGAAATTCGAGCAGGCGGAGCGAGGGACCCTATTCCTCGACGAGATCGGCGAGATGCCGCTTTCGGCCCAGGCGAAGCTTCTGCGCGTGCTTCAGGAAAGGACCGTGGAGCGGATCGGCGGCAGCAAGGAGATCGAGGTTGACGTCCGCATCATCGCCGCGACCAATCGCGACTTGCGCCAGGACGTGGCGGCGGGGCTCTTCCGCGAAGACCTCTTCTACCGCCTGAACGTGATCCCCATCGACCTCCCCCCCCTGCGAGAGCGGCTGGAGGATATACTCCCCCTTGCCACCATCTTCCTCTCCCGCTTCTCCCAGCAGATGAACCGCCCCCAGCTCCAGCTCTCGCGAGAGGCGAAGCAGGCCCTTTTGAAGCACCCGTTCCCGGGAAACGTGAGGGAACTTAAAAACGCCATGGAGCGCGCCACCGCGCTTTGCACCGGCGACACCCTCGGCATCGACGACCTCCCCCCTGAATTCTCGCAGCACGCGGTAAAACTTACCCAGCTGGCGGCGTTCCAGCCGCCAATGCCTGGACCGAAGCTGTCGGCCGGCCTTGACCACCGGGAGGCTGAGCTGATCCAGGAGGCCCTGGCAGCAACCGGCAACCGGCGCGGGGAGGCCGCGCGCCTTTTAGGCATCTCCCGAAAGACGCTCTGGAAGAAGATGAAACGCCCCGTTACCGGCTGGTGACACGGTGTTACCCGGCGGTAACGCCGGTCCCGATTTGCTCGTCTTCCTCCTGTGTAAATTCAACTACTTATCTTGTTTGTTTCCCTGGCACGCTCCCTGCTCTAGGAAAGGGTGGCAAGGCTTTGAAATCTACAACGAGAGGAGAATGGAATGAGGATGCTGCGAGGATGCGTTGCGCTGGCGCTGGCGGGGATGGTGGTGGCCGGCTTCGGCTGTACTCCGAAGAAGGTGGAACAGGCGTCGACCCAGGTGATCCCGGACGGGACCATCGACCCGGCGAAGTGGGGCGAGGTCTACCCGGAACAGTACCGGCAATGGCAACAGACGGCGGAACCGACCCCGGCGGGTAAGAGCAAGTACAAGAAGGGGTGGGACGTAGGCGAGGAACTCCCGGACAAACTCGACGAGTACCCGTTCCTGGCGCTCCTTTACAACGGCTGGGCCTTCGGGTCGGAATACCGTGAGCCGCGCGGCCACCGCTACATGGTTCAGGACCAGCTCGAGGTCGACCCCGGCAGGTACAAGGCGGGCGGTTCCTGCCTGACCTGCAAGACTCCGTATGCGCCGATCCTGCAGGGGAATATGGGGAAGGATTATTTCGCCAAGCCATACCAGGAGGTGAGGGCGAAGATTCCCAAGGAGCACCAGGAATTGGGTGTCTCCTGCATCGACTGCCACGACAACCGCGACGCCTCGCTCAAGATCTCACGTGGCTTCACCCTGGGCAAGGGGCTGAAGGCCCTCGGCGTCGACCAGGCCCATCTGACACGCCAGGATATGCGCACGCTGGTCTGCGCGCAGTGCCACGTCACCTACAGCATCCCCAAGGACGCGGCGGTCAAGTCCACCGACGTCTTCTTCCCCTGGCAGGGTAGCGCCTGGGGCGACATCAGCATCGAGAACATCATCAAGCAGCTGCGCAACAACCCGCCCAGCGGCGAATGGACCCAGAGCGTCACCGGCTTCAAGCTCGCCTTCATCAGGCACCCGGAGTTCGAGCTCTTCTCCAGGAACAGCCCGCACTGGCAGGCCGGCGCCTCCTGCGCCGACTGCCACATGCCCTCCGCCGAGGTTGCCGGACGCAAGGTCTCCGACCACCGTGTCATGAGCCCTCTGAAAAACGACCTGAAGGCGTGCAAGCAGTGCCACGAGGAGACGCCCGACGCGCTGCGCGACAAGGTGTTCGCCATCCAGGACCGCGTCATGTCCCAGTTTATCCGGGCAGGATACGCCACCGCCACGGCGGCGAAACTCTTCGAGACGGCGAACAAGGCCAGTGCCGCCGGAAGGGCCCTGGACAAAAACCTCTACGCCCAGGCGAAGGACCACTACGAGGAGGCCTTTTACCGCGTGGTGTTCATCGGCGCCGAGAACTCCGCAGGTTTCCACAACCCGGCCGAGGCGAGCCGCATCATGACCGACGCGGCGAGCCACGCAGCCAAAGCGCAGGCTCTGCTGCGCCAGCTTCTGGCGCAGGCGGGGATCCAGGTTCCGGCCCAGGTGGATCTTGAACTTGCCAAGTACGTCAACAACCGCGGGGTGAAGAAGCTGATGTTCAAGCCGCAGCACGAAATCAAGGACCCGCTGGCGGGTAAGTAGTGCTTACCTGAAACACGAAGATCCGGGGAGCCGCGACAGGCGGTTCCCCGGTTTTTTATCCGGTGGCCGGAAAAGGCCCGCCTTCCTTCCGGCCCCGCACCCTGTCCAAGGGAGTTGTCGATCCTCCATTCTCAAGCCTGGGAGTCAAACATGATCGAAATTACCATCGGTGTTTATGTGAGCAAAAACCGGGTCGAGGTCGCGGTCCTGTCGAGCGGCGCTGAGTTCAGCATGCCCCACGACGAAGCTTCCTGCGGCGAGCTCGCTTGCTGGCTGGAATCCCTTAACCCGAAGCTGATCGTCCTCGAAGCCGCCGGCGGAGTTGAGAACCATGTGACCGGAATATTGCTGGCCAGAGATCTCCCGGTTGCAGTTATCAATCCGCGTCAAGTAAGAGAATTCGCCAAAGCAACGGGCAGGGTTGCCAAAGGTGACAGCATCGACGCCAGGGTACTTGCTCTTTTTGGCGTGGCGGTCAAACCGGAACCTCGCCGCCATAGGAACGAAGGCGCTCGGGAGGTGACGGCGCTCATCACCCGCAGACGCCAGATCGTCGACATGCTTGCCGCCGAAAGGAACCGCTTGGCGAGTTCGCACAACAGTGTGAAAAACGAGATCGTCCAGACGATCAAATGGCTGGAAAACAGGGTGAAGAGGATCGATGACGATCTGTCCGGGTTCATTCGCGCCATGCTTCCTGTAGGGGGAGAGGGAGCCCTGTGATCGCCTGATTTCCACCTGACGCTATTTTTCTTTTTCAATGCAGAAATGGAGGTAGTAACAGTTGAAGCGACGCATCAGCATCGTCATGCGCAGGAAGGTTGCTCTCAAGAGGAGGCTTACGCGCCTTCCCCGGAAGTGCCGGGCTCCAATCAGGGGGGTGCGCCCTCCGATGTCTTTTCGTTACGCCTTTTGGAGCCTGGTGAGCGCGGTGGCCGGCATCACTGCGATCTGCCAGACAACCGCGATCTTCGGGCACCCACTGCTTATCGGCTCATTCGGAGCCTCGGCCGTGCTCCTTTTCGGCGCCACCGAATCGCCCCTGGCACAACCCCGCAACCTGGTAGGCGGGCACCTGTTATCGGCAGTGGTTGCGGTGGTCGTCGTGGCGCTGGCAGGCTCCACTCCGGTGACGATGGCGGTCGCAGTCGGCCTCTCCATCTTCGTCATGAATCTCACCCACACCACCCATCCCCCCGGCGGGGCCACGGCACTCATCGGCGTTCAGGGGGCGGTAGGGCCCGGCTTCGTGCTGCTGCCGGTTCTCGCTGGAGCATTGATACTCCTGGCTGTCGCCTGCTTCACCAATAACGTCGTCTATCACCGCTCCTATCCGAAACATTGGCTGTAGCCGTTCTAGCTAATCATCCGCAAGTGGAGAGGGGCGATAGCCCATACACGGGCACATTTGCCCGCCTGCATCAAAAGGCGCTTGCCATAGGGCGATGGCAATTGTTATTCTGCTACGTCAGCAAGTATCCCATTAATTAACAAGAGGCCCCCGCCTAGATGAAACAAAGCGCCGCACCGATCAGATCCCCACTCCACAAACTCTGCCAAACCAACATCAAAGGGTGCACCAACTGCGGGAAGTGCGTCCGCGAGTGCGCCTTTTTGCGTAAATACGGCACCCCCAAGAAAATAGCCGCAGAGTTCGACCCGACCGACTCGGAAAAACTGCACCGCGCCTTCGAGTGCAACCTGTGCGGGCTCTGTTCCGCGGTCTGCCCGGAGAAGCTCGAGGTGGATGTCATGTTTCTGGAAATGCGGCGGGAGGCGGTGGACCGCGATCTCGGCGCCTATCCGGAACACAGGCCCCTGCTCAACTACGAGAAGGTCGGGACCTCGCGGCGCTTCAGCCTCTACCGGCTCCCGGAGGGGTGCAGGACCATCTTTTTCCCCGGCTGCTCGCTTCCCGGAACGCGCCCTGACGCGGTGCACAACCTCCTCGCGCTGATGCACCAGGCCGACCCGACCGTGGGCGTGGTCTTCGACTGCTGTCTCAAGCCCTCCTATTCGCTGGGACGGGAGCAGTACGTAAACTCGATGTTCGAGGAGATGAACGACTGGCTTCTGCGGCACGGCGTGCGGGAGGTGCTGGTCGCCTGCCCCAACTGCCAGGTGATGTTCGAGCGCCTGGGGCACGGGATGCGGGTGCGCACGGTATGGGAGGCCTTGGCCGAGGCGGGGCTCT